>Ga0315903_10000020_pt1 | contig 274418 bp, 273 predicted proteins | sample LakEriMetagenome_7_FD_203524 | JGI IMG/M metagenome (GOLD analysis project Ga0315903, IMG submission 203524) | Freshwater fungal communities from buoy surface, Lake Erie, Ohio, United States - Buoy 2 MA119 | ecosystem: Environmental > Aquatic > Freshwater > Lake | place: USA: Lake Erie, Ohio...
ACAACCACACGACCCACCACAACCACAACCGTGCGGCGCACCACAACCACACGACCAACCACAACCGTGCGACCCACCGCAACCACACGACCCACCACAACCACACGACCCACCACAACCACAACCGTGCGGCGCACCACAACCACACGACCAACCACAACCGTGCGACCCACCACTGCCATTCTGACGTCCGTCGGTAACTACAGAATTGATGGCCGAATTCAACAAACTTTAAAGGAATTGATGCCAAACGCTCTTCCCACATGGAGTGGGAGTTACGCACTGCTTGACTCCTCCGGCAAATACGTAAATGAAAATGACTATGAAGGCTTTGACCTTCGAGACAACAAACTTGGACTTTTATACCAGAGCAAGAAACGCCAGGGGCTATTTGTTTACGAAACGGCCCAAGGCGCCGATCTCCTCTACATCCGTCGGGAGTCAACGGGTTATGGAATATTCACACCAAGTGGTTCAAGACTTGCAACTTGCGCCTCAAATAGCAGCGAAACGGTATGCCGGTAAGAAAATAGCGAATCTCCGTTTGCTCTCAGCTTCAAAGCTTGTTTTCGCCGGTTTGAAAAAATCTGGTGGAGCTGACGGGAATTGAACCCGTGACCTCTTGCATGCCATGCAAGCGCTCTGCCAACTGAGCTACAGCCCCAAATATCAGTGGCTTACCCTAGCAACGAAATCCCGAAGTGAGACCGGTTACCGAGACCCCACCGGCCCGGTCACTGCCAGCAAAACATCGGTGGCCTTACACAGCGCAGTAATGGGAGATCCGGGCGCCAATCGCAATGCGTTCGTTGCCTCGCGGGTGACAGTAGATGTCATGACTTGACCACCTTCAATTTCCACTTTCACCGAGGACAAGATGTCTCCGTGCTGAACACTGCGTACGATTCCGCGCAATTGGTTTCGTGCGCTTAACACCACTGAATCATCAGCAGCGGTGTCAACTGCGTGCGATGTGCGCCCCTCTAGTTCGTCGAGAAATCGCGCAACTGCCCGCACCTGTTCTTTTCGCCAAAGATGAACAACACCTACGTCCGATGATGTACTCAACGACGCCATGACATCTGCAAGGGCAGACCGTTGAGATGTGATGAACGGTGCCAACGAAAGTTCTAAACGACTGCGAAGAATGACTTTCAGAAGGAACTCACCGCGAATATCGCGAATGTGACTCACGGGTTGATTCAGCCATGCGTCAAGCGACTTGTTTCCCGCACTAGTGAGTCGCAACAACTTCTTCGCTTGGCCGCGAGTTCCTTTTGTTTCTTGCGACGCCAACAAGCCGCTCGATTCAAGTGCCGCTATCTCGCGGTACACAACAGGTCGAGTTGCTGTGATAACCGCACCTACGTCGCCACCTGGAGCAAACTCCTGCGCAATTGCGTATCCGTGTTGTCGACCAAGCCGCACCAAAGCCAGACACGCACCCGCTTCTGGGTGGTCAATTGTTGAAATTTTTGCCATAGTGCAACAGTAGTCCGTGACGGACTACTGAGTAGTCATTATTAGACCTTTAGAGTTTTCCCTGTGAATCGCTCTCGCACCACCATCGTTGCGTTGCTCATTGTGTTCGTTGTCCTCTTGGCTCCCGTGGCCGTGCTGTTCAGTCCACAAATGTCGAATAACTCCGTCACTGAAGACACAATTGAACTCAATGTTCTTGCTACAGCATCACTCAGCAACGCGTTCTCTACAGCAGCCGAAAGTTTTTCACGCACCAACACGAATATCTCTGTGCGTCTGTCTTTTGCGGGGAGTTCAGCTTTGGCGTCTCAGATTCTCGCTGGCGCACCAATGGATGTTGTTGCAATGGCCGACAACACCAACATGGAAAAGGTCAGAGCAGGCAACGCCATCGATGCAACATCGGTGAAGACATTTGCACGTAATCGTCTCGCCATCATCACCGCTCAGGGCAACCCACGCAGCATCGCCTCGATACGCGACCTCGCTTCGCCACGTCTTACCGTTGTTTTGTGCGACACCAGTCAGCCATGTGGTCGCTATGCGGACCAGATGTTCGAACGAGCTGGACTGATCATTACTCCCGCAAGTCGTGAAAATTCGGTTACTGGCGTGATCTCTCGTGTTCGCACTGGTGAGGCAGACGCGGGAATCGCTTACATCAGCGATGCTGTTGCGAATACTGATATTTCTGCGGTGTCTATTCCTGATGCAGACAACGTGCTCGCGGAATACCCCATCGCCATCGCAACACAGCCATCGTCAGGCAATGCATCTGCTGCTCAAACATTCGTGAATTTCATCATGTCGCCTGAAGGTCAAACCATTCTGAAAAACGCAGGGTTCATTAGTGCGTCGTAACTTTGCTGTATCCCAGGCTCCGCGCGGAGTCATTGCTGCCGCCGTTGTGGGGCTAATGCTTCTCGTGTTACCCGTTCTTGCAATGTTGCTTCGCGTGCCGTGGAGTGCACTTCCCGAAATAGTGACCGACGAGGCGAACCGCAGTGCTCTCTTGCTTTCATTACGTACATCGGTGTTAGCAACACTTCTCTCTGTCGCTGTTGGCGCCCCCGTTGCATGGCTCATCGCGCACTACTCGTTTCCGGGCATGCGTGTGCTCCGCGCACTCTGTGTCTTGCCAATGGTTTTGCCACCCGTTGTTGGTGGTGTGGCGCTCATTTATGTGTTGGGCAAAAACGGAGTAGTTGGTCAGTACCTGTGGGAGTGGTTTGGCATCCGGATTGCGTTCACCGAATCGGCTGCAGTCCTCGCACAATTCTTCGTGGCCGCTCCGTACTTCATCGTCGTGATGGAATCTGCTTTCGCCAACGTTGACCCTGCACTTGTTGGTGTCTCCCGATCTCTCGGTGCGCGTCCATGGCATGTTCTTCTGCGAGTGCAATTTCCACTTGTACGTCCGGCACTCATTGCAGGTCTGGTACTGACGTGGGCTCGCGCGCTTGGCGAATTTGGTGCAACCATCACATTCGCAGGCAATACACAAGGCCGTACACAAACCTTGCCGCTCGCTGTGTACACCGCACTTGAATCGGGACGCGATGCTGCTCTTCTTCTCTCTGTTGTCCTTATTGCTGTGTCGTTCATTGTCTTGGTGTCGTTGAAATCGCACTGGACAAGCGGTGTTCTGCGTCGGGGGCAACAATGAGTCTCTCCATCAATGCTGTCATCACGCGAGACTCATTTGAGTTGAATGCTCAGTTCATAGTCCAGCAGGGCGAATGCGTCGCCGTGATGGGAGCAAATGGTTCAGGAAAATCAACACTGTTTGCCGCCATCGCGGGACTCCTTCCCATTTCATCGGGCCATATCAGCGTGAACAATGTCGTCTTCACCGATACCGCCACGCGAACCTGGGTTCAACCTGAGAAACGCTCTGTTGGACTGCTCACACAAGGCGGAGCACTGTTTCCCCATCTCACATGCCAGCAGAATGTTGAATTCGGTTTGCGTGCGCGTGGCGAATCGCGACACTCTCGACGCACGCGTGCACAGAACATGCTCGCCCAATTTGGAATTGACCATCTCGCCGATCGTTTGCCACATCAATTGTCCGGTGGACAACGCCAACGAGTGGCCATTGCACGAACTCTCGTGCTGCATCCCGTTGCGCTACTTCTCGACGAGCCAACTGTTGCTCTTGATTCGCAGGGAAGAACCGAAGTACTTGAAACACTTCTCGCCACGCGAGAAACCTTCACTGGTCCAATTGTGTTCACATCACACGACGAGCGCGATGTTGCAGCACTTGCTCAGAGAACATTGACTATTTCCACCAGTGCGCGCGGCAATGTCGTCACCGACATGTAACGACGAAAAGGAATTATGCGTTCGGCGCCCAAGCGACGGGCACAATGTCTTTGTAGAGACGTTCAATTTCATAAAAGCGGCGAGCTTCGTCAACGAAGATGTGCACAACTACATCGCCATAGTCGATAAGAACCCATTGCTTCTCTCGGGTGCCTTCAGAACGAAGTGGTCCGCGCCCCACTAAGTCGCGTACATCACCCAAAACAGCATCTGACACAGCACCAACTAATCGAACGTTGGATGCACTAGCCACAACGAAGTATTCGGTGATACCCACAACATCCCCCACAGGCAGAACAACGATGTCGGTTCCCTGTTTTTCGTCAATGATGCGCGCAATAGTTGTTGCGAGTTCGAGCGATTCTGAATCTGCCGAGGTGCTGGTCACTTGTCCACCGTAGTCGTTGTGGTGTTCTGTGGCCCAGACCCCAGGAAAGCAACGAAGTCGTTCCCCAACACAATTCGCAAGTTCACACTGTCAATGATTTCCGACGACTCTTTATACGAGAGTGGTCCGAGAAGATTTGTGAACGTTTCTGCCTCTACTCGTGCCATAGTGTCATTGAAATACACCACGGTTTCTTCTGTTGGCGTGTCGGGCACATGACGAATGAGCACCACGTTTGCACCCATAAATGCCAAGCGAGTTGCTGCTTCCTTTGCATAGGTGGTGTTGTCGAATGGAATGTCAATCATGACCGCAATGTTCGTGCTGGTGAGACGCATTGCAGACGGCACCACACTTGCCATCACAGTCAGCACCTCGCCCCCGTCAAGTTCGTACATGTCGGCATTTGTTGGGTTTCGTTGAGCGTCGGTTAACAACGTTGCACCAAATTGCCACACATCTATTTCGCCTGCGAAAAGTGCGGTAAAGAACTCTGCGGTGGACGAGGGCACTTTGGGTGGTTCTGTCGTGGCCACTGTTGATGTACTGACATCATCTGAGGACCGCACCACACCGGCTCGAGCTACCGATGACCACAATGCCCTCACCTGCGCAAGACGCGTTGATTCTGGGGTACCCACTTGGGATGCGGCAAGCGCGGACGCAATTTGTTGCGCGCCAACAGTGAGCGTTCCCGCTTCAAGAACCGTGACGGTTGTTCCGTCTGAAGCGGTGTCAACAATTGGTTGAGGTAATGACACGGGTTGAGTACCGACAGGTGCAAGAACAGTTGCTAATTCCGCAGCCGTCAGAACTTCCACGTTTTCAAGAGACACATTCAGCAAGTTCTCCACATCGGTCTTCAATGCAGAAACTCCACCGGTGGTATACGAATCGGCAATTCGTCGCGGTGCTTCACCTTCGGCAACATCTGCTCGCGCACCAACGGGCACAGACACGATGGTGCCGCCTTGCAACAGCGGATTCACAGCGAGAAGCGCGAGCGATGCAACTTCATTTCGCGAGTTCGTGATGGCAATCATTTCAACAGGCGTGAGCGGAATTGAGATTGTTGCATCGTTGTCAACTTTGTCTCCGCCCGTTTCATTCAGTAACTCGTTCGCGCCAAGCACTAATCCGCTTGGCAAGGCAATAACCGTGAGCAGCGACGTGATGCTTGCCGCAATCATGCGGCGTCGACGACGTGCGGGAATAGCACTCACTGTTGCGCCTTGTACAAGTTGTTCTGGGCAATAATGCGCGCGACCTCTGGTGTTGTGAAGTTGTCTAACGATTCACCAGCAGCAACACGCTGACGAATCACCGTGCTGGACACATTCACCGGGTCCATCTGCACATACACGCCAGTGACTCCAGGAATGTCGGGGGCATGATCTGTGCGATTCACGATGACGAGCGTAGAGAGTGCCAACACCACCTCGGGGCGATGCCATGAGTGAATTCGTCCCGCTGTATCTGCACCCACAATCAAGAAGATTTCAGTGTTGGGAGACTCCCGACGAATGTCTTCCAGCGTGTCGGCCGTGTACGTGGGACCACCACGGCGAATCTCGCGGTCGTCTACCCCAAGTCCAGGGGTATCCGTCACTAACGCACGTGCCATCTCTAAACGAACAGCTGCTGGGCTCACGGCTCGGTCGCCCGATTTCTGCCAAGGATCGTTTGCCACCAGCAAATCGACCCGGTGGAGACCAAGTTGGGCCAAAACCGCCAGCGCTGCACCACGATGCCCAAGATGTGGTGGGTCAAAGGTCCCTCCGAGGAGGCCCAATCGTTCTGGGGCGGGCTGTGGCACGTGGCGAGTGTAGAAGCCAACGGGGTGCTTCTACCTGCAGAAATGAGAAAGAACAAATTACCCCTAGACGGGACCCCACCCCTCTGTTATTCTCATCAATCCCCACTTGGAGAACCCCCTCCTTGTTGAACCTCCCATGTGCCCGTTGCCACGGAACGCACGGGAACAAATCACTACGAAAAAACGGTTGAACACTGCATCATGAATGACTCAATTGGCCTCTATTTGAATGACATCGGCAAAGTTGCGCTCCTCACCGCTGAGGACGAGCGCGAGCTTTCCAAAGCCATCGAAGCTGGTCGCGAAGCAGCCAAGCGTCTCGAGGCTGGCGAGCGCGGTGTAGCCCTTCGTCGCGACCTGCGCAACGCTGCTGCCGCAAAAGATCGTTTCATTCGCTCCAACCTTCGTCTCGTGGTCTCCATCGCGCGTCGTTACCCATTGCCACAAGGCATGGATCTGCTCGACCTCATCCAAGAAGGCAACCTTGGTCTCGAGCACGCAGTAGACAAGTTCGACTGGCGCCGTGGATTCAAGTTCTCCACCTACGCAACATTCTGGATCCGTCAGGCCATCGGTCGCGCACTCGACCAGAAGGCAAGCCTTATTCGTATTCCTGGTGATCGCTCCGCAAGCTTGCGTGCAGCACTTCGTCAGGCATCGGGCGACGGCGAAACACTCGACGCCGGCAACGCAGAACTGCACCGCCTCACCACACCTGTCTCTCTCGACAAGACCGTGGGCGACGATGGTGACGCAACACTTGGCGACCTCATGGACAACGGTCAGGGAACACCTGAAGACGCAGTCATGGCATTGGTCGACTCTGAACTGCTCGACGAATTGCTCGGAACCCTCGATGACCGTGCTCGCTACGCCGTAGAAGCACGTTTTGGTCTTCTCGATGGTGAACGCAAGAGCTTCCGCGAAGTTGGCGAAGACCTTGGCGTCACGGCAGAGGCTGCTCGTCGCCTCGTCAGCCGTGCGGTTGAAGGCCTGCGCGACGACGCAGAGCGCATCCTCGCTGTCTAATCAGAAATTTCTTTATGGCAGACCGTTGGACTCCGCAATCGTGGCAGGCCTACCCCGCCCAACAACAACCAGATTGGCCAGACACGGCCGCTCTCGATGTTGTTCTGAAAAAGGTGTCTGAACAGCCGTCATTAGTGTTTGCTGGTGAATCACGCGCTCTGCAAAGCGCTCTCGGTCATGTAGCAGAGGGCCGCGCGTTCTTATTGCAGGCTGGCGATTGCGCTGAAAGTTTCGACGAGTTCAGCGCAGTGAACATTCGCGAGAAATTGCGCGTCATCTTGCAGATGGCTGTTGTCCTCACCTACTCAATGGGAGTTCCCGTTGTAAAAGTTGGCCGCATGGCTGGCCAGTTTGCCAAGCCTCGTTCATCGGGCACCGAAAAGATTGGCGATGTTGAATTGCCATCCTTCCGCGGTCACATTGTGAACGATCCGGCGTTCACCGCCGACGCACGCGTTCCAAACCCCGATCGTTTGATGCAGGCCTACGAACAATCGGCATCGACATTGAACTTGTTGCGCGCGTTCACCAAGGGTGGTTTTGCAGATCTGAATCGCGTGAGTGCCTGGACTCAGGAATATGCAAAGTCCAGCCCCGAAGGTCAGCGTTACGTTGCATTGTCGAACGAGATCGAGCGTGCACTCGCGTTCATGAGCGCATGTGGTGTTGACACCGAGAACTACTCAGCGCTTCACGAAGTAGACGTGTACACCAGTCACGAAGCGCTCATTCTTGGTTACGAAGAAGCGCTCACCCGCCTCGATTCATTAACGGGTCAGTGGTACGACGCATCTGCACATATGTTGTGGATTGGTGAACGTACACGTCAACTCGATGGTGCTCACATTGAGTTCTTGCGTGGTGTTGCAAACCCAGTGGGATGCAAAGTAGGAGCCACCACATCTCCTGAATGGGTTGTCGAACTCTGCGAAAAGATGAACCCCAGTCGCATTCCTGGCCGCCTCACACTTATTTCACGAATGGGTGCCGACAAGATTGAAGACGGACTTCGTCCACTTCTTCGTGCAGTGAAACAAGCCGGACACCCCGTGGTATGGGCATGCGACCCAATGCACGGAAACACCATCACTGCTCCAAACGGGCGCAAGACGCGCCAGTTCGAAGACATCGTGGGTGAAATTGCAGGTTTCGTTCGTGCGCACAAGGCAGAAGGCACCTGGCCTGGCGGTATTCACGTAGAACTCACGGGCGACAATGTCACCGAGTGCACCGGTGGAACCGACGACCTGACAAACGACGATCTCGACTACCGCTACCAAACGGTCTGCGACCCTCGTTTGAACGGCCGCCAAGGTGTCGACCTGGCATTCCGCGTCGCTGAACTTATTCGCAACCACGGCTGATATGTCGTCTCTCGATAGTGCCTGGGCACTTATTGATACGTGGCCAGTTACTGCATCGGTTGCGGTCGTTCACAAAGACGGAGTCGACACTCACGGAGATGTTTCTCGTCAACAGCGAATTGCATCTGTGAGCAAGCCACTCTCGGCGTATGCAGCATTGATCGCCGTGGAAGAGGGAAGCATTTCGTTCGATGACGCTGTGGGTCAAACGGGGTGCACGGTACGTCATTTGTTGTCGCACTCAGGCGGGTATCCCTTCGATGGTGCACAACCTGTTGGACGTCCTGGCGCCAAGCGCATCTACTCAAACACTGGGTTCGACATGTTGGCATCTCACATTGAGCAGTCAACCGGGATTGCGTTTGTTGAATACATTGACGACGCTGTGTTCGCGCCACTTGGAATGCACAACACTGCGCTTGAAGGTTCGTGTGCAAAAGATGTTCATTCAACAGTGACCGACCTTGTGCAGTTTGTTCACGAGTTGCGCTCCCCTACGTTGATTGCGCGGGAGACATTCGTTGAAGCAGTACTGCCAGTTTTCCCCGAACTTTCCGGTGTGGTGCCAGGTATCGGAACTTTTGATCCGTGCCCGTGGGGATTGGGATTTGAACTTCGTGGACAAAAGACTCCACATTGGACTGGTTCACACAATTCGTCATCCACATTCGGACACTTCGGTGGCATTGGAACATTCATGTGGGTGGACCCCCTTGCCGATTGTGCGTGCGTGATGTTGGCGGAAAAAGAATTCGATGAATGGGGCATGGAGTACTGGCCGGCATTCAACGATGCAGTTCTTGCCGCAATTGGTCGCTAGAGCTGTTCGCGTTGTCCATTAGGTTGGTCACTTATGGCTGAAGAACGCGGCATTGCAAAATTCACGATGGGCATTGGTCCACTGTTGCTGTGTGGATTCAGTGTTCCTGTTGCGAACAGCATGGTGTTTCCCGCCCTCTCCGACTTGCAGGATGAGTACGGTTTCGCCGATTCTGGACTCGGACTCATCGCAGCATCTGGATTCCTGGCATCACTCATAGTTCAGTTGTTTCTCGCTCCCTACGCCGACCGAGGAAAGCCGAAACGATTCGTTCTTGCTGCGTTGATCTTGGCCGCAATTGGATCGGCATTGTTCGCCTTCGGAAACTCGTTGTGGATGTTTGTTCTTGCGCGCGCCATTACTGGTGCGTCGCTAGGAACAAGCGGACCCGCAATCAAGGCCATCGCTGCAAATATTGATAAGACACGCGCAGCAGAACGTTTAGGGCGTTTGCGCGGCATGGAGTTAGCGGGTCACACGGGAGGCCCACTGGTTGGCGCATTACTCATTGAGCCATTCGGGTTACGCGGAGCGTTCCTTATCTTCAGTGGTGTTGCGCTGACGGCGTTTGTTGTTGTGTTCCCGCGACAACTTCCGTCATTGCCGACTACTAACGAATCAAAGCGCCTCAGCCTCGAACTGTTGCGGCTTCGTCCCGTTCGTGCAGCGGCACTTGCATCTCTGACTCTGTTCATTCCCATCGGCATTTACGACGCGTTATGGGATCGCTACATCACCGATCGTGGCGGCACCAATCTGATGGTGGGTTTGACGTTCTTGTTGTACACCATTCCGTTCATCTTGTTGGGGGCTGCTGGTGGACGCCTTGCGGATAAACGTGGCGCATCAAAGATGACCGTTATTGGCATTTTCCTCACAGCACCACTCGTTCTTGTCTACGGATTACTTGAGAGCGCCTGGTTGTTAGTGGGGTTTGCCATCGTGGAAGGCGTCATTGGTGCATTGTCTATTCCGGCGACACAGTCGTTGATGGCACAAGTTGCACCAAAAGGGCGTGCAGCAGCCGCTCAAGGTTTGAACGGCAGTGGTGACCTCATTGCCGGAATCATCATGTCGCTGATTGCGCCCGTGTTGTACGGATCATCGGATGAACATGGCGGGCTTCTCACGTTCGGCTTTGCTGCCGGATTGATGGTCATATTCGGAACGGCGGTGGCCCTCATGTTGAGAACCACCGCCGACTCGCGATCTGCAACTACTGACTAGTTGCGTTCAATTTTTGAACGAGTTGTTAGCTCAAGCGCTCAACAATCATCGCCATGCCTTGGCCGCCGCCAACGCACATTGATTCCATGCCGTACTGCTTGTCTTCCCACTGAAGTCCGTTGATGAGTGTGGTCATGATGCGAGCACCAGTCATACCGAATGGGTGACCAAGAGCAATACCACCACCGTGGATGTTCAACTTCTCCATTGGGATGCCGAGGTGCTTTGCCGATGGCAAAACCTGAGCAGCAAATGCTTCGTTGATTTCAACAAGGTCGATTTGATCGATGGTCATGCCGGCACGCTTGAGTGCTTGACGACATGCTTCGATTGGTCCAAGTCCCATGATCTCTGGGTTCAAACCTGAGACGCCCGATGACACGATGCGAGCAAGTGGTGTCAGTCCAAGTTGCTTTGCTTTTGTGTCGCTCATGACCATGACAGCGGCTGCGCCGTCGTTCAATGGACATGCGTTACCGGCGGTGACTTTGCCGTCAGGGCGGAACACTGGCTTCAACTGCGATGTTGCTTCGTAGGTTGTTCCGGCACGTGGGCCATCGTCTTTGCTAACAACAGTGCCGTCTGGCAAAACGAGTGGCGTGATTTCGCGCTCGAAGAAACCATTTTCCTGGTGTGCAACGGCGAGATTGTGTGAGCGAACACCAAAGTGGTCCATCTCTTCACGGCTGACGTTTTCAAGTTCCACCACGTTCTCGGCGGTTTGACCCATTGCGATGTATGCGTCGGGGAGACCTTGTGCTGGTGCCCAAGTTCCCTGTCCACCTTCAGCACGTGCCTTGGTGCGTGCACCTGGCTCTTTGAAGATGGCGTTTGGTGCAGAGTCGCTTGCGCCTGATGCGTAACGGCTGACGGTTTCAACGCCTGCTGCAATGAAGCAATCGCCTTCTCCAGCGCGAATGGCGTGTGCTGCCATACGAATTGTCTGAAGTGATGATGAGCAGTAACGGTTGACGGTGACGCCAGGTGCGTTGTCGAGACCAGCAAGGATTGCGACCATACGACCAATGTTGAATCCGCCTTCACCGGCTGGCTGACCAATTCCCATAATGAGGTCTTCAATATCGTCTGGCTTCACTTGTGGAACCTTGGCCATGAGGGCCTTCACAATTTGTGCCGACATGTCGTCGGGACGAAGGTCAACAAGAGATCCCTTGTTGGCGCGGCCGATAGGGCTACGGGCTGTGGCGACAATGACTGCTTCGGGCATCTAACTCTCCCTGTTTGGTGGTCCGCGGGTCGAACCGACCCCACGACAGTAGCCAATCGTGGGGCATTTTCAGCCTTCGTGGGTGAATGTGATGGGTTCGCCACCTAATCTGCCTGTATGACCCTTCCAAACGTGCCCCTCAGCGACATTGACCTCTCCGACCCAGAGTTCTGGATTCAGCCACGAGAGTGGCGTTTCGGCGCATTCAAGACCCTTCGCGACGAGTCCCCATTCCATTTCTTTGAAGAGCGCATGGTGGAGAACTCCCCTATTCCACCGGGACCTGGGTATCGAGCACTTGTTCGTCACGACGACATTTGGCATGTCAGCCGTAACCCGCAGACATTCTGCAGTGGTAACGGGTCCAACATTGGCGACCTTCCCGTTGAGATCAATGAGTTCTTTGGCTCGATGATCAACATGGACGACCCGAAGCACTTCCGTTTGCGCTCCATTGTGTCGAAGGGTTTCACACCAAAAGAAATCACTGCGCTTGAGGAGTCGGTGCGCGTTCGTTCGCGTTCAGTGATTGACCGCATGTTTGAGCGATTCCCCGAACGCGAATGCGACTTTGTTCGTGAAGTTGCAGCGTTGATGCCATTGCAAATCATCTGCGACATGATGGGAATTCCTGAGAGCGACGAAGAGATGATCTTCAATTGGACGAACACCATTCTTGGAGTAGGTGACCCGGAGTACGTGGGTACGTTTGATGACTTGGTGCGTGTTGGTGGAGAGATTTTCTCGTATGCCCTTGCTCTTGGTGAAGACCGCTTGAAGAAGCCGCGCAATGACATTGCGTCGGTGATGATGAATGCCGAAGTTGATGGTCAGCGTTTGTCAGCACAAGAGTTTGGATCGTTCTTCATCTTGCTGGTTGTTGCCGGAAATGAAACAACTCGTACCGCCATTGCACACGGAATGCGTGAACTGACTCTGAACCGTGATCAGCGTGACTTGTGGTTCAACGATTTTGAGACACACACAAAGACTGCAGTGGAAGAGATTGTTCGCTATGCGACTCCTGTTATTCACTTCCGTCGCACAGCAACCGAAGACACTGAAATCAATGGACAAAAGATTTCTGCTGGTGAAAAAGTTGTGATGTTCTATCAATCTGGCAACCGCGACGAACGCGTCTTTACAAACCCGGATTCATTTGACATTCGTCGCCCACTTGCTCCTGCGCAGGTGGGATTCGGTGCTGGTGGTCCTCACTTCTGTTTGGGTGCAAACCTCGCACGCCGTGAAGTTGCAGTGATGTTCGACGAAATTCGTCGCCGCGTACCAACATTGGAAATCACTAGCGAGCCCGCCTACCTTCAGAGCTCATTCATCAACGGCATTAAGCGGATGAATTGTGCATGGTAAGGCCCTGACGTAGAAAAGATTTTGAGAGGGCTATCACTTCTACGTGTACTGGATGTCGAGAATTGAGCCGGAAGAACTTGTAGCCGCCGTCCTGAAAGACGGTCACAATTTCGGTTGCGGCGAAGTAGTTCAAAACCACTCTGACTTCACTTCGTGATCGACCACACTGTCGCGCAATCGCGGTGGCAGTTTGAAAGAGTGGTTCCTCGCACAGCACCAAGAGAACGTCGGCTTCGACTCCTCGAATGATGTTTGAAAATGGGTTATTTCGGTTCATTGGCATACATGAGATGTGTACGAAAATGTGCAGTGACGTACTGTCGGTATTCCGCCGTTCCAGCCGACCCACACCATGAAAAATTCGACGGTATTCCACCAGGTTTGACTCCCCATCCCCGCATGACGCATTCCCCGCGTGACGGCATCCCGCACCGTGACGAACAACCCGCATGCCGCATTGCCCGCGTGACGGCATCCCGTTCCATAACGAACAACCCGCATGACGCATTCCCCGCGTGACGGCATCCCGTTCCATAACGAACAACCCGCATGACGCATTCCCCGCGTGACGGCATCCCGTTCCATAACGAACAACTCACGTGACGCATTCCCCGCGTGACGGCATGACGGCATGCCGTCTTGGTGGAATTCCGTCAGAAATGTGTTGGTATCCCGTCAAATTTTTTGGTGACTGTCCGCCTCCAACGGCGGGATACCGACACCCTGAAAAGTTCTACAACGGTTCGAGTGCCAAACGAATATCAGCCACGACTGCCGCATGGTCGCTCGGTTGCACTCCGGCAACTGGATCCACGCCTGCGAGCCAAATGCGCGAAGGGTTCCCAATTGGTCGAGGACGGGGCCACGACACAAACACATAATCCAAACGTCGATTCGGCCACGTGGAATCTTCGATATACGGATTATCGCGCCGCCACGTAAACCCATTGCCATCGCCCGCAATCTCCCACAAGTCGGTAAACACCAATCCTTCAATCGCTGGTTCACGTCGACCCGTCAACATTCGAATTTCATCGGAATCGGGAACCGAATTGAAATCCCCCGCCAGTAACACCGGCATTTCATTCTCAGGATCAACTCGAAGCTGATCAACAATTCCACTCAATGCTTCACATTGCGCAATGCGCGTTCCAGAGGCATCAAAACGATGATCTAAGTGAGTGCACACTGTCCATACTCGACCGTACGGGGAATCAATGAGAGCAACTACTGCACGTCGATAGCTGGGCGCACCAGTTGCATCGGGCAGACGATGCACTTCCCACGACACAATCGGCCAGCGCGACAAGATTGCATTTCCCAAACTGACACCATCGTCGTACCACGGGCCTTCGGTTCGTGCAACAAACATGTCGAGTTCATCAGCCAACCATTGCGCTTGATCTAGCCCGCCCTCTTGTGCCCACACTTCTTGCAAGAACACAATGTCGGCATCTTGCTCTTGTAACACCGACAGAATTGCGGGCTGGCGTTCGCGCCACGGGCCGAACTGCCACCACAAGTTCCAGGTCAGGACACGAGCCTCCATAGACATACGACATACCGTACCCCTGAAAACCCCATAATTTGGGCGGTTTCTACTGTGTGGCGAGACTGGCGCGGAACTCACCTTCAACAATTAACGCCACTACATCGGGAGACGGCTCACTCAATCGCTCCACAGTGACGCCGTGAATTTGACCCGTGAAGCGATACACGTGTGGGTAATCGCCCACTGCTGCGCCGGTGTCCATACCAACGTCAAATGTCTCCCCACTCATGGAGAACACCACTGGCACGGAACGTTCCACATGCACATGCCCCGCCACAACATCATCAACGAGCAACACCGAATGACCGCCGCCACCAAAACCACCGTCGTAGGCATGATTCACCACGATGGAATGACGACCGGGTGTCAACGTGACAGACGATGTCGCCACAAAGTGATCATGGCCCATCCAGTTGTAGTGGTACGTGGGACGACCATCGGCCCCCACATACAACGTCCACCCCGCCATGTTGCCGCCCTGACACACAATGACGCCTTCACATCCGCCTTCGGGAACAGTGACATCGGCCGTAATCACAAATGAGCAGTTCTTCACACTGACAACAGACATCTCTGGCATACGCACGTGGTCGGTGGTGTACGTCATCTTCTTTGCGCCGTTCAAGCTTGTGGGAGGAACAACTGTCATTCCCAACGTTGAGCCCGGCTCACGCAACGGATACACATTGTTCCGTCGTGCTTCCGCATCGAACACATCGCGCAACTGCGCCAACTTCTCTGGATACACCTCCGACAAATCAACACCTTGAGAAAAATCCTCAGCGATGTTGTACAGCTCCCACTTTTCTTGCGGCCCGTCAAATGGCACCATGCCGAAACGATTCCACGGAACTCGACCATGGAAACACGACGCCATCCACCCCTCGTGATAAATCGCGCGATTACCAAACATCTCGAAGTATTGCGTGGTGCGTGCACTTGGTCCGTCAGAACCCTCGAACGCATACGTCATGGAGACTCCATCGACAGGAAGTTGCTCTAAGCCGTTCACGACAGAAGGAATGGGGACTCCCGCAACCGCCAACAACGTGGGCATGACATCGACGACGTGATGGAACTGCGTTCGTAGACCACCCGCATCACGAATACGCGCAGGCCACGACACCGCCATGGCATTACGCGTACCACCAAAGTGTGATGCCACCTGCTTCATCCACTGAAACGGGGAATCCAATGCCCACGCCCACGCAAGGTTGTAGTGATTCTCACAACGCGCAGTTCCGAAATCATCCATGTGCTCCAACAGCCACTCTGGGTCTTCGGGAATTCCGTTCTGGAACGATGGCGCACTCCATGCACCATGAATTGTTCCTTCTGCAGATGCACCATTGTCACCAGTGATGTACATCACCAGTGTGTTCTCTGATTCGCCCATCTCATCAAGTGCATCTAACACTCGACCAATTTGTGCATCGGTGTGCGCCATAAAGCCGGCAAAGACTTCCATCAGACGAGAGGCAACGGGCTTGTATCTGTCGGGATACTCCTCCCACGACGGCACTTCATCGGGTCGCGGCGTTAACTGAGTACCCGCAGGGATCACGCCCAATGCAAGTTGGCGTTCGTAAATCTCTCGACGCAGTTCATCCCATCCCTGATCAAACTGGCCAGCGAATTTTTCAATCCACTCTGGCGCCACGTGATGCGGACAATGCATGGCTCCCGTTGCAATGTACGTAAAGAACGGACGAGATGGTTGCGATGCTTTTTGCACACGCATCCACGAAATTGCTTTCTCAACAATGTCTTCGGTCATGTGGTAATCGTGACGACCCTCGTACGGCATCACCGGAGTTGTCTGGTCAAACATTGGTGGTTCCCACTGCGACGCTTCGGCGTTCAAGATTCCGTAGAAGCGTTCAAAACCCAATCCGGTTGGCCATCTGTCGAACGGTCCCGCCAATGTTTGTTCCCACATGGGTGCTAAGTGCCACTTTCCAAACGCTCCGGTGGAATACCCCGACTGCTTCAGAATTTCTGCGACTGTTGCAGCCTCTTTCGGGATGATGCTGTCGTACCCCGGAAACACGTTCGCACCTTCAGGGATTCCTCCCATGTGCACTGTGTGATGGTTGCGGCCCGTCAACATTGCGGCTCGCGTTGGCGAACACAAGGCTGTGGTGTGGAACTGATTGAAGCGCAGACCCGATGCCGCTACTCGGTCTAATGCAGGCGTTGGCACGGGACCACCAAACGTTCCGCATGTGCCGAACCCCACGTCGTCCAGCAACACCAACACGATGTTTGGCGCACCAGCAGGAGCTGACGCAATGTCTAATGGCGCAGGAGTGGAATCGGGAACCGTGTACCCCTGCACGCCTTCAAATGGCGGCGTTGAACGTGGCAGCGATGCAGACACCACTTACCCCGCAAAGCCTTTGTTCTCGAATGAGCGACGAATGCAATCCACCGTGTCATTATCCCCGGACACTGCGATTGCACCGCTGGCAAGTTCTTCACTCCACAACGCGCGCCCAGACAACAAGCCCAGCAACGTTGCGCGCGACATCTTCACCATGCTCTGTGCTCCCCAACCATCTGTTGGCACTGCAACAGAGTTGCGCACATGAAGACCAGCGGTCTCGTCACCAACAACAAATGCCACATGGTGATTCACACCATCAATGGCATCTGGATCAACCAGAACACGCAATGTGTGAATAAGCCCCACGGCAGAAGCTTCACCCAAGAACTTCGGATTGAATCCGTGTTGCATAAATCGATCCATTGGAAATGAACCATCTAAGTGACGCGCACGTGTGATGGCCCAGTTGCGAATGTTCGCAGCAGGAGTGCGTTCTGCAATCACACGTAAACACGATGCCAACAATGCTCGATCCTCTGCGGGAGCGTCGACAGAACGTGCCAACCACGTGGCCATCTCAGTGGCCCACCGCACATCATTCGTCGCCAACGCATCAGAAACGTGGGCACGCACCGTCTCACGCCCACCAAAACCAGCAATCAGTTTCTCGTACCGCGACTCTGGCACTTCGGGGAATAATTTCTCTTCATTCCCATCAAACCACCCGCGCAAGCCCATAAAGATTTGACGAAGGTGATGTTCGGTAACGCCGTAACGCTCGCTGGTGAGATAGTCCACGTCGTACGACTCAGGCAAAGTGATACGTGATGCAATCTCATCGGCGGTCCACCCTTTGTTAATGCCACGCACAGTTTGGTCCCACATGAACTGAATGGAGTCGCGATACCGCGTGGACTTCTCCCGAATATTGTCCTTGCCTGTCAGTGCAGGGCCATGAGTGGCCACCAAATACTCCGGCGCCCACTTAATGATGTTGTCGATGCCGGGAATAAGAATGCGTGGGTCTCTGTATTCCTCACCACGAATTGCGAATACGTTGAACAACACGGGCCACACCGAGTTATGAATACAGGTACCAATGGACGGGAAATAAAAGTTGATGGAATCGTCTGAGTCGCTTGGCGAATACTGATACTGAACAGGAAGACCTGCGATAGTCAACGACCCGTGATCACCCAGTTCCTCAGTAACAGGAATGTGACCCGGCGTATACGGAGCATGCGCTGGGTTCTTATAAAAGAACCCAAGCCCAACATTTACCGTTGCATCGGGACCATCAAGTGGCATCACAATGGCGAACTGCTCAACAAGACCACGCGAGTACGCCGGTGAAATTTCTCCCAGTGTGCGTGCTTTATTAAACGCAATCTTCTCGTGACCGTAAATGGGCAGCGGTGTGGCGTGATTGCCCTCTTCCAGAATTGCCTTGGTGCCTTCTACATAGTGAAAGTGCGTGTAGATCACGGCGGCTATTGGTGCGTCGGTGACTTCCCGCAAGCGACGTAGCGCTTCACGCATCTCTTCAATGGACTCCCCGGTGTCCACTGCAATAATTCCCTCTGGGGCATCAATGAATGTTTGGTTAGATAAGCCGTTCCCCACCAAGCACCACACACCCGCGCGCACTTCGTAGAACTCGGCCTTAATGACATCGCTCTGCGCGGCATGACCCTTGTGAACACGTTGCCCACCTGGTGTTGTTACAACGTTGACATCGGTGACATCGAAACTACGGGTCATGACTTTTCCTTCAGTGTGAATTCAAATTGCATGCGAGTAGGTGCCCGCAAGATTCCAACGGACGTTGCAAGTACGTCGTCTCGTAAATCAGATGGCGACATTCGTCGTTCGCCGCGATCGCGTGCCCACTCCCAGTTGGCAACAGTGCCGATGTAGTGGGTCATCATCTGTTCGACGCGCGTCTGTCTGGCACGCGGTTCTAGTTCTGGCAACAATGCGACAAGACGGCGAACTATTTCAATGACAGGCACAGACACCGGCAATGCGTTCTTCACGGTTTGTGCAAAGTGGTCAAACTGTGTGCGCACAAGAAAACGCCCGTACCACCCATCATGTGATGTGACGTACTCAATGAGTGGAACCATCAGTGCGGCTGCGAGGCCCGTCATGTCGTCGCCACGATGTGTTTTGTCGAGATCTGCAATCATGGCGCGTCGCATCTCGTTAATGGCGTCCATGCGACGAGTGAACACCGCAGCCACAAGCCCTTCACGATCACCGAAGTGATATTGCACGGCTGAGTTGTTGCGTTGACCCGCTGCCAAGGAAATGTCACGCAACGATGCTGTTTCCACTCCTTGGAGTGCAAACAGTCGCTCTGCTGCATCGAGCAGTGCCGTCCGTGCTTCTTCCCCAGACCTAGCCATTCCCGAATACTAAGTCACCTGACTTACAGGAGCCCACACGGACATAACAAAGGTCCGGGGCAGATACCCCGGACCTTCATTAATTACTGGAGCGGCCTGAACCGCGTTGAATCAGCCATGTTTTAAATCCGAGTTCCGACCAGCGTCAATTGATCCAATCTTTGGGCATAGTTGCACCAGTGAGATTTGCAGCCCAAAGACCGGCGCCAGCCAGATAAGCGCCTTCAAGATTTGCATCAATTAGATATGCACCTGTCAGGTCTGCTCCTGTCAGATTTGCATAGGAAAGATTTGCGCCCGTCAAGTCAGCATTATGGAGGCTGGCATACCGTAAGTCTGCACGAGTCAGATTCACGGCGATTAAGTTTGCGCGAGTCAAGTCCGCTCCAGCAAGCACTGCACCTGTCAAGTTGGCTTTCGAGAGATTTACTTCTCGAAGATTTGCGGCAAACAAGTTTGCAAAAGGGAAAATGGAGTATCCGTTTACTTCCATCGACACACACTCACCCGTCAATAGCAACTAGAAACACGAGCAATCGAGCTAGTCGTTAAGCGAACCGTCTGGCATGGTTGCGCCAGAAAGGTCTGCTCCTCTTTTGTTTGTACGAGTCAGATTTGCCTCATACAGATTCGCCCCTGTCAGATTCGCGTTATTCAGGTTCGCGGCTTCAAGATTCGCGTTTTCCAAATTTGCTCCAGACAGATTCGCGCCACGCAGATTTGCGCCAGAAAGGTTGGCGCCACGCAGGCATGCGCCACCTAGGTCTGCTCTCTTCAATATTGCGCCTTCAAGATTCGCGTTTTCCAAATTTGCACCAGACAGGTTTGCATCAAGTCCTCTCTCATCTCTTAAACCCCCCAACTCTGCGCCACGCAGGTTCACGCCCACAAGATTCGCTCGAGAAAGATTTGTACCCCATAAATCTGCAGTCGTCAGGTCTACTCCCGCAAGGTTTGCATCACTCAGGATCGCAGACATAAAGTTCGCTCCACCTACATTTGCGCCTTCAAGGTTTGCACGATAAAGGTGAGCGCCAACTAGATGTGCATCCGTTAAGTTCGCTTCAGTCAGGTTGACAGTTGAGAGGCTTGCTTCCATCAGGTTTGCGCCTTCTAGATTTGCGCCAGAGAGGTCTGCGCCATCAATGACCACGCTGTCCGGCTTCACCCCTAACCATGGAGATCCTGCAATCAAGTAATCCGTACCGCTTAAATTCGCACAAGTAAGGTTTGCGCCTCGCAGATTTGCGCCTCGCAGATTTGCGCCTCGCAGATTTGCGCCTTCTAAATCCGCGCCTGGTTCAATCTTGTAGCCATTGACTTCCATTGCCACAAACTAACCCACCGACAATGACCACAAGTACGTGTATCCGAACTATTAGCGCAGCGAAGCATCCGAGATTGATTCACTCATGTGAGCCGAGACGACGCCAACGAGCACCCAATCTCGCCTTGTGCTCTTACATAGATTGCCAAATCATGCTTTCGGCTTGAGCCCCACCAAGTTAAACCAGTGATCTGTTAATCAGTGTTGATCACGTGACACTGTCATTTTTCGTGCCGCGAGCACCACAAGAGCAACGAGGACAATCTGCGAAGGGAACATGAGCCACTTCACTATTGCGGGCCTTGTGGTCATGATGTTTTCAGCACTTCCGTTCATGACAACGAGTAGAACGAAGAATAGAGCGGCACCATGAAACCAGATGGCCCTCAGCGCTGCGGTGATGGCGCCATGGCGACCCCCACGCACCGCAAGAGCCATTCCCACAAACACCACCCCAAGTAGAAACAAGGTCGCTGGCAGTTCGCGAACCACTGTCTCCCATCCGCGTATCCGCTCGTCGTCGCTCAGCGTTGGACTGGTGTCAACCCACACGGCCCAAAACGTTAAGAACACAAGTCCGACGGGTATTCCGACCAAGGTCATCAGCGACCACTTAGCGAGGCGGTCTGCATGGGAAACGGAGGGAAAGGATGCGGTCACCATATGGTCAACGTAACGAACTGCGTCCGAGAAAAGAACGAACCGATGTCCCTTTCGGAACACCGGTTCATCCTGTTCGTTAAAGCGACGCACGCGTCGCAACTAATCAGCTGCAGCCGCTGGTGCTACCGCATGATGGGCATGCGTGGCAGGAACCTGCACGCTGCATCTGCACACCGCAGAGCATGCACATTGGTGCATCGCTGTGTGCGGGACGCTTCATGCCTTCTGGCGCTGAGTGATCAGACACTGGAGCGGTGGGGGCAATTCCCAACTCAATCTGTGTGACCAACTCTGATGCAGATGGCACTGACTTCACGTCGGTTGCCATTTCTGATCCGTTGTTGCTTTCGATGACCTCTTCAACAACACCGGGAAGTGTTGGCTGAATGCGCTCGTCGCGGCTGAAGATGCCGAGTTCTGCACGCTCGTCGTAGGTCATGTATTCCAAAGCGAGGCGACGGAACAAGTAGTCCATGATGGACGATGCAATACGGATGTCTGGATCGTCTGTCATACCTGCTGGTTCGAAACGCATGTTGGTGAACGCTTCAACAAATGCACGCAAGGGCACGCCGTACTGAAGACCGTACGAGATGGACTTTGCGAATGCATCCATGATGCCCGACAAGGTGGAACCCTGCTTTGACACGGTGAGGAAGAGTTCGCCTGGGCGACCATCGTCGTATTCACCGATGTTTGCAAATCCCTTGCAATCTGCAACGCGGAATTCGAAGGTGCGTCCACGACGTGAACGTGGCAACTTCTGACGAACCGGCTGCGTGACGATCTTTTCAACAACGCGCTCAACAACTTGTGTTGCTGCTTCAACGGTGTCGGAAGAATCGGTGCTCTCGCCGTCCTTCTTCGCAGTGCTGAGTGGCTGGCCTACCTTGCAGTTGTCGCGATAGATGGCAACTGCCTTGATGCCAAGCTTCCACGACAACATGTGCAACTCTTCGATGTCTTCGATGCTTGCTTCTTCAGGCATGTTGACGGTCTTTGAAATTGCACCGGACAAGAATGGCTGCACAGCGCCCATCATGCGAACGTGGCCTTCGTAGTGAATGACGTTGTCGCCCATGGAGCACGCGAACACAGACACGTGATTTGCCTCGAGGTGTGGAGCACCAATGATGGACTTGTTGACGTCGATGTAGGCAACGATGTCGTCGATTTGCTGAGTGTTGTAACCCAAGCGACGAAGTGCACGAGGAATGGTTTGGTTGACGATGCTCATTGAGCCGCCACCGACCATCTTCTTGAACTTCACCAGGCCAAGGTCTGGCTCAACACCAGTGGTGTCACAGTCCATCATGAGACCGATTGTTCCGGTGGGAGCAAGAACGGTGGCCTGCGAGTTGCGCACGCCGTATTCCTCTCCGTCACGAACGGCGGCTTCCCACGATTCACGACCAGCAACAAGCAAGTCACCTTGTACTTCGCTGGAGTTTTCAATTTCGCCATGTGCGTCACGGTGCATGCGCAACACGTTCAACATGTACTTCTCGTTCTCTGCAAATCCAGCGAATGGTCCCATGCGGCTTGCAGTGCGAGCGCTTGTTGCATACGCGTGACCCGTCATGAGTGAAGTAAGTGCTGCTGCCCATGCACGACCACCTTCGGAGTCGTATGCATAGCCAAGTGCCATGAGAAGTGCACCGAGGTTTGCATAACCAAGACCAAGCTGACGGAACTTACGGCTGTTCTCACCGATGGGCTCTGTTGGATAGTCGGCACGACCAACGAGGATTTCCTGAGCAGTGAACATGACTTCAATTGCATGGCGGTATGCCTCGACATCGAAACGGTCGTTGTCGTCGAGGAACTTCAACAAGTTCAACGATGACAAGTTGCATGCCGAGTTGTCGATGTGCATGTATTCAGAACATGGGTTAGAACCGTTGATGCGGCCTGTTGCATGAGCGGTGTGCCACTTGTTGATGGTGGTGTCGAACTGAAGACCAGGGTCTGCACATTCCCATGCAGCCTCTGCAATTTGACGCCACAAGTCGCGTGCACGAATGGTGCGCACAGGTGTGCCATCGGTGACTGCGTTGAGGTTCCAATCGCGATCTTCTTCAACAGCTTTCATGAACTCATCGGTAACACGAACAGAGTTGTTTGCGTTTTGGTACTGCACGCTGAACGAGTCGGCACCGTCGAGATCCATGTCGAAGCCTGCGTCGCGCAACACGCGAGCCTTGCGCTCTTCTTTCACCTTGCACCAGATGAACTCTTCAACGTCTGGGTGGTCGGCGTTAAGAATGACCATCTTTGCTGCGCGACGAGTCTTGCCGCCCGACTTGATGGTTCCGGCAGATGCGTCGGCACCACGCATGAATGACACGGGGCCAGAAGCGGTTCCGCCACCTTCCAAGTTTTCGTAGCTGGAACGAATCTTTGACAAGTTAATTCCGGAGCCCGAACCACCCTTGAAGATCACGCCTTCTTCTCGGTACCAGTTCAAAATGGCATTCATCTTGTCTTCAACGGAAAGAATGAAACACGCACTCGCCTGCTGTGGAACACCCTTCACACCAATGTTGAACCACACGGGACTGTTGAACGCTGCACGCTGAGTGACAAGGATGAACTTCAGTTCCGCACGGAATGCTTCTGCTTCTTCGTTGTCAACGAAGTAGCCGCCTTCGATACCCCACGTTGTGATGGTGTCGGCAACGCGGTCGATGACCTGTCGCATACTGCCCTCACGCTCTGGTGTTCCGGGAGTTCCACGGAAGTACTTCTGAGCAACGATGTTGGTGGAGTTGAGCGACCACGAAACGGGGAACTCAACATCGAGCTGTTCGAATGCAACGGAGCCGTCGCGCCAGTTGGTGATGCGCGAGTCGCGCTTTTCCCATGCCACTTCGTCATATGGGTGAACACCCGGTGTTGTAAAGAATCGGCCGATGCCGATGGACAAGCGATCTGGTGCGAGTGACATGATTTCTCCTACTAAGCGTGATTTTGGTGGTCGGACGACCGATATGTGGCGGGAGAGACACCCCTACCACAAGATGTAGTGGGTAACCCTCCCCCTTTTGCGAGTAACCCACAAGAGGTTGTGAGATTACAGCACTGTAGTTACACCTTTGTCAACGACCCTCACGAAATTCTTTTGCGTAGCGCGGCTGCGGCCCATTCCACCAGGTCACGGGACCGCCCGGCCCCGGGTTCGAACCTTGTTTCCCCCCTCATCCGATGGTCTGGTACCGCTGCCGACTACCCCCTGAACATACGGCCACTTCCCTGTGGATTGGAAGTGGACATCCATGTGAATTGAAGTTTTTTTCTGGGGAAACCCAATGTTTTTCAGTGGATTGCGTTGTGGGCGACCTGTGGAGAACCCCGCCCCTTCTGGGGACAACCAGCGCCCCGTAGGCGGGTTAGACGGCCGCCAGCGTCACAGGGATGGCATTCAGCACCGCATTGCCCGACAAAGGGTCAATTTCTTTGTCGTCGGTGAGGATATTTGAGTTCACCCCAGCCTTTTCAGCCGCCACACCCATTCGGGTTCCGGGAACGCCGTGACCCCAGCCGTGAGGCACGCTGACTACACCTTGGCGCACTGCATCGGTGATCTCTACCGGTACATCAATAGAACCGACACGGCTTGTGATGCGAACAACGGAGCCTTCGGACAAACCAAAACGTTGTGCGTCATGTGGATGCACATGCGCCGTGCACGACAAAGATCCTTTTGTTAGCACTTTGATGTTGTGCATCCATGAATTGTTTGATTTCAATTCACGCCGACCCACTAACACCATGTCGCTTTGTGGCGTCGACAGTGATGCATACAAACGTTTCATGTCTTCCATGAGTTGTGGTGGCGACACTTCAATACGACCAGACGGTGTGCGAAGTGCTTCAGGGAAACGCGGTTCAAGTGGACCCATGTCAACGCCGTGTGGATTTGCCAACATCACATCAAGCGAGATTCCGTTTGCGTTTGTTCCGAATGCAGCGCCGTATGGGCCAACTTGCAACATGAAATCAAGCATGCGCGCAGTTCCGCGTCGGCCGTCTTTCGACAACAGTTCGAGAATCTCATCGGCATCGCGACCAGAAATTGGTGATGAAGAATTTGCGACTGCGGACGTCACAGCAGCAGCAATGATGTTGTCGTCGATGACAGCAACATCGCACTCTGCACCAAGACCTTGCAGGATGCCGGCAAGCTTCAGAAGAATTTCCCATTCGTCTGGTTGATCGTCGCTTTTCTTTAACACAGGTTGGCTGTAGTTACCAACGTTACGAACTGCATAGGTATACAACCCAAGGTCGTAATGATCTTTCTCAAGCGCCGATGGCGACGGCAGAATCACATCTGCGTGACGTGTTGTTTCGTTCAAGTAGATATCGACTGACACCATGAACTCAAGACCAGCGAAAGCAGTATCTAATTGATGTGAATGTGGCGTCGACATCACGGGGTTTCCTCCCACAGTGATGGCAGCTCGAATTTGATTCTCACCCGGAGTCAACATTTCTTCTGCAAGCACGGCAACGGGATATTCGCCGAGAACTTCAGGTTTGTTGCTGACGCGACTGTGGCCGCGCCCCGTGGCGAATCCTTTACCTTTTCCTGCGGTTCCGCGCGTTGTGGCACTTCCAGCAAGGGGCGTTGTCAACATGGCTCCACCGCGCTTGTCGAAGTTGCCCGTGACAATGTTTAGAACATTCACCAGCCATGCGTTTGTTGTTCCGAACGACACGGTGTTCACACCAATGCGGCCGTACACAGCAGATGTTGGTGCTGCACACAGTTCGCGCGCAATACGAACGATGACGTCTTCAGGAATTCCTGTCATCGCAGTAACAGCCGATGGCGAGAACGGTGCGACGGCAGCCTTCAATTCGTCAAGGCCATTTGCCAACGATGCAATGCGGGGTTCAACCTTTGCAATTCCTTCGGCGAACATCACATGAAGAAGTGCCGACATAAAAAGACCATCGGTGCCCGGACGAATCGACACCCATTCGTCGGATTCTTCTGCAGTTTTTGTGCGACGTGGATCAACGACAACAACTTTTCCGCCGCGTGCGCGAATGGCCTGAATACGACCCGGATAATCGGGAGCGGTACACAGACTGCCGTTTGATGCGTACGGGTTCGCGCCCAGCATCAACAAATAATCAGTGTGATCAAGATCGGGCACAGGAATGCTTTGTGCAGTTCCGAACATGTAGCCACCAGCAACGTGCATGGGCACCTGATCAACAGACGACGCGCTGAAGATATTGCGCGACCCCATGGACTTCAACATGGCACTGGTGTACATCTGTGGTCCCAAGTTGTGCGCGTTCGGGTTTCCCAAGTAAGCAGAGAGCGCACCGCGACCATGACGTGCAATGACGTCGGTAAATCCGCGCTCTACTTCGCGCCACGCTTCGTCCCATGTCACTTCAACATGTACGCCATTACGTTTCACTAGTGGCGCACGAAGACGATCGGGGTCTTCATGCAATTGCTTCAGTGTGCTTCCCTTCGGACAAATAAATCCGTGACTGAAGACGTCTTTCTGATCACCGCGGATGCGCACCACTTGTTCTTGCGGGTTCACCGTAATCTCGAGACCACACGTGGCCTCACACAGCGGACATGTACGAAAAACGGTGCGATTTGCGGTGTCACTCATGCCTTCACTCTGCCACGCCAGCGTGCTGTCGTCATCAGTGTTCGTACACTGACCACATGGAACGCAGTGTCGAGGTGTGCATGATCACCACACCAGACGGCGCTATCGATGTTCAGGGTCGCTCTCGTCCTCTTGGTGGTCCGGCCGACCAAGCCAGACTTCTTCACCTGCGTGCGTCAGCCTCGGTGGTGTTGGTGGGTGCTGGTACGGCTCGCCTCGAAAACTACGGCCCACCGTCGGCGCCGGGGCTTCGCATTGGCGTTGTCACTGCGTCGTGTGCCCTGAATTTTGAATCGCCATTGTTCGCGTCGGGTGCTGGCTTTGTGGTGACCACCACAGATGCACCACAGGTTCCGGTTGACAGCATTCGCGCGGGAGTGGGCACTGTCGACTTTGCTTCAGTCATTCAGCAACTTCCCGCAGGAATTGTTCACGTTGAAGGTGGGCCGCAGTTGAATGCCGCGCTTCTCGACGCAGATCTGGTGGATGCATTAAACATCACGCTGTCACCAAAGCTTGTTGGCGCACGTGGGCCATCATTGTCTTTAGCGCCACATGCACTACGAAGGTTTGCGCTTTCATCAATAGAACAACGCGACAACTTTGCGTTTGTTCGTTACGTGCGTTCTACGACTGCTTCAGCAACGCAAGTTCGCGACTGAAGTCCGACGTATCGTCGAAGTTCTTGTACACGCTGGCAAAGCGCACATAGGCAACTTTGTCTAAATCGCGAAGACGTTCGAGAACTGCATGACCCACGGTGGACGACGTGATTTCTGTTCCGGCCACTTGAGCCAGACGCATATCGTCTTCGACCATCTCGGCCAGAGCATCTATTTGCTCATCGTTCACGGGGCGGCCTTTGCAGGCAGAACGCACGCCGAACACAACTTTGGCGCGATCAAATGGCTCCCGACCACCTGAGCGCTTCGACACCATGAGAGGCACGCTCTCTAACCGCTCGTACGTGGTGAAGCGGTATGTGCACTCTGGACAGGCACGGCGACGACGAATTGCCGAGCCATCCTCGGCAGACCGAGAGTCGATCACTTTCGTGTCGTCGTGGCGGCAAACGGGGCAATGCACGAAATGTGACTATAAATGACCCGCGTTTAACTTTCTGTCAGTTTGCGACAAAAACTTTCTGACCCGGCCCCACACGGGGAACTAGGGAATGCGAATGATTTGGCCAGGTTCGATGCGAGCGCCATTCAGGCGAACCATTTCACTGACCAGATCGGCAACGCTTCCTGTGGGAACAATGGTGCGTGCGATGTCCCACAATGTGTCGCCGCTTTTGGCAACAACCGTGCGAGGAATGACTTGATCTTCGGGCGATGGGTTTGATGCGAAGGCACCAGAGGTGATGACCACTGAAGCCACCGCAAAGATGAGGGTTGCACCCACAACGCGGCGACGACGGCGGAAGGTTGCCTCGCTGGGGCGAGGGCGGGCCTGACGGGCTGAGTAGCTAGGTGCTCCGAGGAGAAGTGGATCGATGGTGGTGGCCATTGGATTGTCCTTTCGGGGAAGGGGATATGGGGACCGGGCGGTCTATGTGAGTGACACCGTAACGAACGGGTGTTCGTAAGTTTGCCCGAACAAGTGTTCGGTGTCAACCCCCCAACGAACATTTGTTCCACGAACAGGTGTTTGACCTTGGCCCCGAACACCTGTACGCTCCCAGATATGTCTGAAGCCCTCACCGAACGCCAGCGCCAAATCCTCCACGTCATCGAAAACAGCATGCAAGAGCGGGGTTACCCACCCAGCGTGCGCGAAATTGGCGAGGCTGTGGGTCTGAACTCCCCCTCCACCGTGCACAACCACCTGGCCACTCTCCAGAAGATGGGCTTCCTGCGCCGTGACCCAACCAAGCCACGCGCCATTGAAGTTCGCTTCGACACCAACTCTGAAGTCGCAATGGAACGTCGCCCATCACGACACGTCCCACTCATCGGCGATGTTGCAGCAGGCACCAATGTTCTGGCCCAGCAGAACGTTGAAGATCTCATTCCGCTTCCCACCGACTTCACCGGTGAGGGCGAATTGTTTATGTTGCGCGTTCGTGGCGACTCAATGATCGATGCCGGCATCTTGGATGGCGACTTCGTCGTTGCTCGTCAGCAAAGCGTTGCCGACAACGGCGACATTGTGGTGGCCGGTATTCCTGGTGAAGAAGCCACTGTCAAGACGTTCAAGAAATCAGGCGCAAAGATCACACTCGTTCCTTCGAACTCCACCATGAAGCCCATGGTGTTCGACGCAGACGAAGTCACCGTGTTCGGCAAAGTCGTCACCGTGATGCGTTCGCTTAAGTAACGGGTAGTCCCGCTTCTTTCCACGCCAACATTCCGCCCGTCATGTTCACGGCGCGGTATCCATTGTTCAACAGCCACGCGGCAACCTTGCCAGACCTGTTTCCGCTTCGACACACGCAAATAATTTCTTTGTTTTTGTCAATTTCGTTCAGACGGTCCGGCAACTGAATCATGGGAATTAACACTGCACCGTCTATGTGCGCTTCATCCCATTCTTCTTGTTCACGACAATCCAACAACACAGCATCTGGGTGTTGAGATACTTCGCGCACTGCAATAGTGGGCAACGACTGAGGGATGTTGCTGGTGGCCCATGCGTTGTATCCACCAATAAGGTCCGACACATCTGTGAAGCCCTGAGACTTCAAAAGACTTGATGCGATTGCAGAACGGTAGCCACCTGCGCAGTTGACAACAACGGGAACATGTCGATCTAGTTCGGGCAATGTCATCAAGAGTGCAGGAAGAGGAATATTGCGAGCCCCAGGGAGCATTCCAAGTGCAGTCTCTCCCCCATTACGAACATCGATGACCACAAGGTCGCGTACCGAGGCCATGCGCTCTGCCAGTGCTTCCACCGACAAACGAGACAATTTGTCAACTGCGGCGGGGTTTTCCATCATCGATGCGATGGGATTGTGCAATGCACCCAGCACATTGTCGAATCCGATTCGCGCCAATCGCGTCCGTGATTCTTGTTCTTTACCTGGGTCGGTCACCAAAACAATTGATGTGCCCGGATGCATGATTTCGCCCACATATTCAGCGAAACGTCCACCTAGTCCGACGTTGACAGATCCACGAATATGCCCAACCGCAAATGCCAAATCGTCACGCGAGTCAATAATGACAGCGCCATTTTTCTGAAGTGACAGCACTTCGTTCAGGCGTAATTCAATGACGGGAGCGTCATCGTCATGCAATGGTCGTGCTTGCCGATTGCGATTGGCAGCAAACGGGAAATACAACGGTGCAACGTTTTGTCCTTCGGTCACAATCTCCACAAAGTCATCAACAACCATTGGTGCAAGTGCGTAGTTCGTTCGCCGCTGTTCACCAATTGTTGACACTGTTTCTGTAGACAACTGCTTGCCACATGACGACCCAGCACCATGAGCCGGATACACCAAAGTGCTGTCGGGCAATGTGAGCAACTTGGTGTGAAGAGATGCGTACAGCTGATGCGCTAAGTCGTCGGCAGTAACACCAACAGAAACCAATAAATCGGGACGCCCCACGTCGCCGATGAATAACGTGTCGCCAGTGAGAACCGCATGCGGGGTTCCTGTGGGGCCGTTTTCGCGCACCACGACACTGATGCTCTCTGGTGTGTGTCCGGGTGTTTCAAGAATTTCTAAATCAACAGTTCCCAATGAAATATGCGAACCATGATCGACATAGTCCGCGGGGAATTCCACTCGTCCTTCTGCTGCGCGGCCATACACAATTGCTGCACCCGTTGCTTCGGCAAGTTCAAGATGCCCCGACAAAAAGTCGGCGTGAAAATGTGTCTCAATAACTTTGGTAATTGTGAGACCGTTCTCACGAGCATCGTCGAGGTACTGCTGAATGTCGCGCTGAGGATCAACGACAGCCGCATGACCTGTTGTTGTGTCCCCCACCATGTAGCTGGCGTGGGAGAGACACTCGAGGTAGTACTGCTGGAAGAACATTGGTTGACTCCTTTGTTGATTTTTATGATACCCTATGGGGTATGTGTAGACAAGTGACATGCAAAAAATGCAATCGCCCATCGTGGGCCGGGTGCGGAGCCCACGTTGAACAAGTTCTCGGTCATGTGGCCAAGGCAGACAGATGTAATTGTAGAGAGGTGACACAATCGTCACAGAAGAAGCGCGGTTTCTTCGGCTTGCGAAAGGGTTAACCCATGAAGATTGACGACACAGTAAAGGCTGATCTTCGAACCCGCTTACGTCGCATTGAAGGTCAAGTGCGCGGAATTCAGAACATGCTGGACGAAGAACGTGAATGTCGCGACATTGTTACCCAGATTGCCGCGGTGACAAAAGCAATGGAACAAGTGGGCTTTCGCATGTTGGCATCGGGCCTCACCAATTGTCTACAGAACCCCGATGAATCTGCCGCCGCGGGTTATTCCATTGAAGAAGTAGAAAAGATGTTCCTCAAGTTGTCGTAAGACGGCAACGATGTGAGCGCTACTTACGCACGTAAACGCTGCGCGACAAGAGACAATTTTGCGTCGGGCTGCACCACTGCAACACGAACAAACTTCGACGCTGCAGGCCCATAGAAATCGCCTGGGCTCACGAGTGCGCCACCCTCTCTCGCAAGTTTCTCTGTGAATGCCCACGCATCGTCAACAGGGAACCATAAATAGAAACCACCATCGGGAAGTGGAATGTCGATTCCCGACCACTTTGACAATGTCTGCGCCATTGATTCAAGTCGCGTGCGATAACGATCGCGTTGAACCTTGACATGTGCATCGTCGTCAAGCGCCGCTACGCCAGCTGCTTGTGCAGGCCCTGGCACCATAAAGCCCGCGTGCTTACGTACTTCTTTCAGGTACTCAACAATGTCGGCATCGCCTGCGTAGAAGCCAACACGCACGCCCGCAAGATTGGATCGCTTTGACAGCGAGTGCACTGCCACTACCCCATCAAGTCCGTGCTGCAGAATTGATTGTGCGGTAGTAGACCACGTGAACTCTGTGTAGCACTCATCGCTAAAGATGGGAATGTTGTGCGCGCGACCCCAATTCGCTGCGTACTTCAAATCGTCTAAACCGCCGGTGGGATTACTGGGACTGTTCACCCACACCATCAACGCACGGTCGATGTCGTCTTGTGAAAGCGAGGCAAAGTCCATATGCCCTTCGGCATTCATGGGAACAGCAACCGCACGAAGACCCGCGAGGATGGCACCCATTTCATACGTGGGGTACGCAACTGCAGGGTAGATGACCGTATCTCGGTTAGGGCGACGCAATTTCATGTAGTGAGGCGTGGTGGCAACAAACTCTTTTGTTCCGATACACGCAGCGATGCGCGAGATAGGAACATCGATAGCGAACGTGCGCCCCATCCAACGTGCCACCGAACGACGCAGTGCTTCTGTTCCGATTGACGCCGGATATCCACGCTCAGACCCCGACTGGCTGAGTGCTGCGACTACCGCATCGGGTGGTGGGTCACACGGAGTTCCGATAGACAGGTCAACAATTCCACCCTCATGCGATGCGGCAATCTTTTGATACGCATCGAGCCGATCGAAGGGATACGGCGGAGGCGTAAAGCCCACAAGGTCTCGGTTGATGTCAGCCATGGTTCGTTAAGTTTCCACCATTCGAGGTGTCTACAACGAACTCACGAAGACGACCCACAGATGCCTGCGACAATCGAGCACGAATGCGCAGTCTGTTGTCGGCTTCTTCAATTGACACCACTTCACCTTCACGATGCACAGACGCCACAATGTCTCCCCGTTCAAACGGGACAAGCAACTCTGTCACCTGGCTAATGGCGCGCATTCTGTCGGCGAGGCGACGCAGCAATGTGTCGAGCCCTTGTTGTTGCAATGCAGAGACAGCAACAGAACCGTGGTACTCCTCCACCAAAGATGCACCGTGATCCTCCAGCATGTCGGCCTTATTGAACACGATGAACTCCGGAACAGAATCGGCACCAATTTCTGCGAGAACTTCACGAACTGCGGTGATTTGATGTTCGGGATGTGCCGAACTGCCATCAACAACATGCACCAACATGTCTGCTTCCGACGCAACTTCTAACGTGCTCTTAAACGACTCAATGAGTCCGTGGGGAAGTTGTCGAATAAATCCGACAGTGTCGGTCAGCAACACGGGCTCACCACCAGGCAACGACAGTCGACGTGTTGTGGGGTCGAGTGTGGCAAATAAACGGTCTTCTGCCAGCACTCCGGCACGTGTAAGCGCATTCAACAACGTGGATTTTCCGGCATTGGTGTAGCCCACGATGACTACCGATGCCAGACCACTACGACTGCGTCCCTTGCGTTGCGTGACTCGTGTGCGTTGTAAGTCTTTGAGGTCGCGCTCTAGTTTTTCAATTCGGCGCATGATGCGACGACGATCTACTTCAAGTCGAGTTTCACCAGGACCACGCGTACCAATACCACCACCCTGCTGTGAGAGACCTGCCTTTGCGCCGCGACGTAAACGCGGTAGGCGGTACCGCAACATGGCCAGTTCTACTTGCGCTTTACCTTCTTGGGTGTGAGCGTTTTGGGCGAAGATATCCAAAATGACGGCAGTGCGATCGAGAGCAGTTCGACCTAATGCCCGCTCCAAGTTGTATTGCTGACCTGGTGTGAGTTCGTTATCAAATACCACCGTGTCTGCATCGATGGCCAAACACACTTCGCGCAACTCATCTACTTTGCCTTTGCCAATGTAAAACGCAGGATCGGGAGCATCACGCCGTTGAGTGAGTCGTGCTGCTTCGTCTGCACCAGCGGTGTCTATAAGAAGTGACAGTTCATCTAGCCCGTCTTCAGTTTCTTCATCGGTGTGTCCACCGAGAGTGACACCCACAAGCACAATGCGTTCTCGGAAGGTGCGCTCAATGAGCGTCTGCCCGAGGGCCTCCTGATACGGATTACTCACACGTTCACCGTGAACGACCCAATGAAGGTTGCGGGGCCAGTCAGCGTGGCTACTCGCTCTGGCGAAATGTGAACGCGCGCAATTCCGCCATCCATATGCACAACAACTTCTTGCACCGACGCTGGCACAAGCCCCCATCGCAATGCGGCATCGGCCGCAGCGCATGCTCCGGTGCCACAGGCTCGCGTAATTCCTGCACCTCGCTCATGGACACGCATGGTGATGGCATTGGTTCCAGGTCCGGGTTCAACGATTTCCAGGTTCACCTGCGGCACAAGTTGACCCAAACGCAAGAGATCAACCATTGATGCGTCTTCTACTCCCACCACTGAGTGCGGGTTGCCTAGCGAGACATGGCTGACGGGTCGTATTGGGTCACATTCCAACGCAGACCAGTTGTCTGGCTCAGGCAAGTCGCTCACCGTTCCCATGTCCACGCGAATATGAATGGTGTTGTCCACTTCGGAATCGACCACTGTGGCGTGACGTAGCCCGGCATCTGTTTGCACGTTGTAGGTGGTGTTCTGAATTCCACCCAGCGCGCGATGTGCTGCATGAACCAAACAACGAATTCCATTGCCGCTCATTTCGGCAACGCTTCCGTCGGCGTTGTACAAGCGCATAGACAACGTTGTTCCATCAACAATGTCGAGCAGTAGTAGACCGTCTGCGCCAACTCCCGTGCTACGTGCACACAAGTGTTGAGCAAGCGTGGGCCACGCAACCGTTGGTTCACCTTGTGCACGGTCGTACACCAAGAAGTCGTTCTCTAGGCCGTGGTGCTTGGTGAGAGAGATCTGCATTACTTCAGAGACTATGCGAGAGCAGCAGCCACTTGGGGTGCCACTTCTTCAATTGGGTTGTTCTGTACCTGCACCCAGTGAATGCGTGGGTCTCGGCGGTACCAGCGTTCTTGACGCACGGCGAATTGCTGGGTGCGCAAGGTGATGGTGGCCGCCATCTCGTCAACTGACCACCCTTTGTGTAGCCCCTCAATCACTTCTTTATATCCCAGTGCTTGTTGTGCTGTTTTTGATAGTGGCCGACCAAGTGACAGCAATGACTGCACTTCATCAATGAGACCGTGCGCCATCATTCGACCGACGCGCTCTTCAATACGTGCGCGCAAGATATCTCTCTCCCATCGGATACCAATCATCACCGTATTGGTCTGAGGAAACTCAGTGATACCCGAACCAAAAGAACTAAAAGTTGTACCGCTACCTCTGCACACTTCTAATGCACGCACGATCCGGCGTCGATTGTTGGGCTCCATGCGAGATGCCGCAACAGGGTCACGCTGAACTAACTCGGCAAACAATGATTCGGTGTCTTCGTTTGCTTCGAGTTCTTCGCGAATCTCTGGCCACTGGCCAGGCATGTTCAAACCATCAACCAACGCAGTGACATACAAGCCGGTGCCCCCCACCACTAACTCGGCCACACCGCGAGTAGCCATGTCTCTGCGTGCGGCCGTAACACTGTCGACAAACTGCGCAACAGAAAAGTCATCGCTTGGTTCCACGAGGTCAATTCCGTGGTGTCGCACGGCTTGCTGGTCCGCCGCCGTTGGTTTTGCGGTTCCGATGTTCATTCCGCGATACACCTGCATGGAGTCAGCGGCAACAATCTCGATGTTCGAAAGTGACGTTGCCACACTCATGGCCACATCACTTTTCCCGCTTGCTGTTGAGCCAAGCACTACCACTGAACGTGGAGCGGTCACACGTCTACCGATGCAACAGGAATACGAATCTTGTGCGTGGCTTCGGCCAAGACCTCGACAAGGTGACCCTTCAGGTAATGCGCAGCAGCGTCTTCAATTTGAACACTGCAATATGTGCCAGGACGCAATGGTTGCGGCACGGTGAAGTGCACCAGTTTGAACTGGCGTGTACGGCCCGACATGATGCGTGGGTCTTGCTTGCTAGGGCCGTCAACAACAACTTCTTCGATGCGGCCAATACGCTCGCGGTGCTTGCGTAATGCGCTGCGTTCCACAACAACACGCAGACGATCGAAGCGATTTCCTACTTCGACAGGATCACAGAACTTCTCCACCATTAATGCTGCTTCTGTTCCTTCGCGCGGAGAAAAAATGAACTCAAATACCGAGTCGAAGTCTGCTTCCGCAGCAACTTCCATGGTGCGAACAAAGTCGGCTTCAGTTTCGCCGGGGAACCCCACGATGATGTCGCTGGTCACGGCAATGTCTGGCATTAAGCGACGAGCTTCGGCAAGTCGTTCGAGATAGCGGTCTGCGGTATAGCCACGGTGCATAAGAGAGAGCACGCGATCAGAACCCGATTGCAATGGATAGTGCAACTGTTCGCACACTGATGCTGTCTGCGCCATTGCTTCAAGAACGTCACTTCGCATGTCCTTTGGGTGCGGGCTGGTGTATCGCACACGACGGATACCTTCAACCGCTCCAACTTCACGCAACAACTGTGCAAACTGCGGACTAGCCGACACATCTTCGCCACTGCGTCGAGCAGCGAGCGACAAGTCTCGGCCATAGCTATTCACGTTTTGGCCCAGCAGCGTTACTTCTGTAATCCCTTGGGCAGCAAGTGAAGCCACTTCGCTCAGAATGTCGGTGAATGGACGACTGATTTCCTTACCGCGCACCGATGGCACGATGCAATAAGCGCACGTGTTGTCGCAGCCAATCTGAATCGTGACCCACGCGTTGTACGAGGTTTCGCGGCGTGCTGGTAAAGCGCTGGGGAACAACGCATGGTCATCTATGACTGCTTCGTCGAGAATCTCAGTGATGGGACCATTCTGAATTGAATGGTTCAGAAGCTCTGTGGTGCGGTGAACGTTGTGCGTTCCCATGACAACGTCGACCCACGGCGCACGGGTTTGCACAATGTCTTTGTCTTTCTGAGACAAGCATCCGCCCACCACAATGCGACGACCCTCTTTGGCGTCTTTCCATGTCTTTAAGTGACCGAGGGTGCCGTACAACTTGTTGTCGGCGTTTTCGCGAATACAGCAAGTGTTCAGCACCACAACATCGGCGTCGTCGTCAGATTCGGCACGTCGAAGACCGTCGGTTTCCAGAAGTCCAGAGATGCGTTCAGAGTCGTGTTCGTTCATTTGGCACCCGAAGGTGCGCACCACGTATGACTCTGGGGCCTTTCCACTCACGAAGTTCAGGCTACCGAGACACCGAGAAGACCCTGAGAGATGTGGTCAGAGATGCCAGAAGGCCAGTTCCCTGGGAGTGGAACTGGCCTCCATACGAGTGGCAACTCGAGTGCGTGCCCCGCTATTGCGGGAGCGAATTAATCGAGCTCGATGGGCTCTTCGTCTTTGTCGGAGAACTCGGCTTCTGCCTCGCCATTCAGACCAGCAGCAGCACGGATCTTTTGTTCCATATCCATCATGAGTTCAGGATGCTCACGCAAGAAGTTCTTAGCGTTCTCGCGACCTTGACCTAACTGCTCACCTTCGTAGGTGAACCATGCGCCCGACTTCTTGGCGATGGCCATTTCAACTGCAAGGTCGAGCAATGCACCTTCACGACTAATGCCCTGGCCGTACATGATGTCGAACTCTGCCTGACGGAAAGGTGGTGCCACCTTGTTCTTCACAACCTTGACGCGTGTGCGTGATCCGGTGACTTCTGCGCCATCCTTGATGGCTTCAATACGACGAATGTCGAGACGTACAGAGGAATAGAACTTCAATGCACGACCACCAGGAGTTGTTTCTGGTGAACCGAACATGACACCAATTTTTTCGCGCAACTGGTTGATGAAGATGCAGATGGTGTTGGACTTGTTGAGGTTCGCTGTGAGCTTGCGCAATGCCTGGCTCATGAGACGAGCCTGAAGTCCGACGTGGCTATCGCCCATGTCGCCTTCAATTTCCGCACGTGGTGTAAGAGCAGCAACAGAGTCGATGACGATGACGTCGAGAGCACCGGAGCGAATCAACATGTCGGCAATTTCCAACGCCTGTTCGCCAGTGTCTGGCTGCGAGATGAGAAGCTGATCGATGTCGACACCGATTGCTTTTGCATACACAGGGTCCATGGCGTGTTCTGCGTCGACGTAGGCACAGATGCCACCGTTGCGCTGAGCTTCGGCCACAACGTGCATAGCGAGAGTGGACTTACCCGATGATTCAGGTCCGTAAATTTCAACAACACGGCCTCGTGGCAAACCGCCTACTCCGAGAGCGAGGTCGAGTGGAAGAGCACCGGTGGGGATGGCTTCGATAGCCATTGAGCCCTTCTCGCCCATCCGCATGATGGAGCCTTTTCCGTATTGCTTGTCGATCTGGGCGAGGGCCGCGTCGAGGGCCTTGTCGCGTTCTGGGCTTGGTGTGGTCATGATGTATGCCTTTCGGGTTTTCCGCGTATTTCCTAGGTACTTCCTAGGAACTGCGGACTGTACGCAATGGGTGTGTTCGAACAACAACACTGTAACTACGAACAGGTGTTCGGTCAAGCATTGTGGGTCGGCGCCATGTGCACCAGCAGCCCTACGGGGCGGAAATGTACCGATTGGGCTCTCGGAGCCCCGGGATTAGCGGCCCTGAGCGGCCAACCAGGCCTCGGCGGCAGCGATGTCTTCGGTCGATGGGGCGCGAATAAATAGATCGACCCCCTGCCACACGGTGTACGTAAGCGGATAGCCCGCAATAGGAATGACCACGGCTAGTGCACCTGCAATAAGCAGCAGTGGAACTAACGGCACGCTGAAAACAACGGACAGAACCATCCAAAAAATAATTGTGCCGAATGTGAGAAACACACCCATGGTGGCTGCGCCGAGTTCATATCCCTCGTACCCGCGTTCCCAATGAATGCCACAGGTTTGACACTGTGGCGCTTTCCCATACCACGACGTAAAGAATGAACCTTTCCCGCCGCACCATGCGCACTTACGGAGTAGTCCGCGCAGAATCATTTTCGGTAGCGCTGGGCGCTTCTGGTTATGCAATGAGTTCGTCAACGAATTCTCCAAATACATGTGCGTATCGGAGTGCCTCTTCCTCCGAATGCATTACAGAGATTAGCCACTGTTCATCAAGACCTGGTGGTAACAAGATGCCGCGGTTTACTCCGTGAATCCACTGTGCAAATGCAATGTCGAAGTCGGTTGATTTGTAATCGCGATAGTTACGAATGGGCTGTTCGGCCCATGTAATACAGCCTTTTGCACCAAATTGAACGGTGTGCGCAGGCAACGCTGCGCGAGAAATAATGTCGTCACACGCCGCAATGAGTTGTGCATTTCTTGTCACTGTTGCGTGTGTCACTTCGGGTGTGCACACCTGTGACAACACCGCAACAGCCGCCGCCATGACAAGTGGATTTCCGTTGTACGTACCCATATGCACAACACGACCGTTGCTGATCTGTTCCATACATTCACGAGTTCCACCGAACGCACCAAGCGGTAAGCCACCGCCAATGCTCTTTGCCAAGCACACCAAGTCGGGAACAACGCCAAGTACTCCGGTGGCGCCACCCCACCCTGCGGTGATGCCGGTTTTTACTTCATCGAAAATAAGCATGGTTCCGTGTTCGCGCGTGATGCGACGAACATCTTCCAAGTACCCCGCTTCGGGCATACAGATACCAATGTTTTCCATGACAGGCTCAACAATGAACGCAGCCACATCGTTGCCGGCAAGCGCTTCTTCAAGAGCTGCAGCATCGTTGTACGGAATAACGATGGTGTCGGCAATTGCAGATTTTGCAACGCCAGCAGTAGACGGCACTGCATACGGATGATCGGCGGGACCTGCGGCATCGACAGGTGGCTTCATTGACACCATGACTGTGTCGTGATGGCCGTGATAGCCACCTTCCACTTTCACAATTTTATCGCGACCCGTTGCACCACGCGCCACTCGAATTGCATCCATAGTTGCTTCGGTGCCCGAGTTGGTGAAACGCCACAACGGCAACTGAAAACGTTGCGCTAATAACTCACCAACGTCTGCAGTGATTTCGGCCGGCGTTACGTACAACGTGCCGTCGTTCAACTGACGTTCAATTGCATCGCGAACAAATGGGTTGACGTGACCAGCAAACAATGCGCCAAAGCCCATGTTGTAGTCAACGTATTCATTGCCATCAACATCGATCATGCGTGCGCCAGCAGCGTGACGCACGACGACGGGATGTGGGTCGTAATACTGAAGACTGGACGGAACTCCGAGAGGGAGCACCTGTTTTGCCCTCGCGGTTGCCTTCTGCGAACCAGTGGTTCGCTCGGCATATTTTTGCAGCTCACGCCGCGTAATTTCTCTGGCTCTGTCTGCCAGATTTTGGTGCAACGTAAAATTCGTTGCTGACATGGATAACACCCCGCTTAACGGTCTGACACCACTCTACCTGAGCCGCTTCACGGCGCCGACTCGCGTTGTCTGAAGAGTAAGAGTGTTGGGAGAACCGACGGGGCGTGGCAGACTGAACATCCGCATGGTGGTCGTAGCTCAGCCCGGTTAGAGCGCTAGGTTGTGGCCCTAGAGGTCGGGGGTTCAAGTCCCCTCGATCACCCCATTCGTGAGCCGGCATCGAGAAATCGGTGCCGGCAACACGATTCTTCGCATTGCTTTGGTATTCACTGGGCGCCATCGCATAGAGTGACGAAGCACATATTGCGCCTTTAGCTCAGTTGGTAGAGCAACGGACTCTTAATCCGCAGGTCCTGGGTTCGAGCCCCAGAGGGCGCACCAATTTGTTGTTACTCACGAACAAAACCGTCGGGCAGTTTTGCGCCAGCGAGTTCGGCCTCAGAAAAGTTTGCGCCAGTCAGGCTTGTCTGGGGACTGTCAGGAGCTACTGCTCGTAGTTCGCGCTAGCCAGTTCTTGAATTCTTTGTGCGAGAAGCCCTGTGGTTTCATCCTTCGAGGAAACCTTCGGTATCTCTTTCGATTTCGCAACCATTCTGGATGGGGAGACGTCATAACTCTATTGTTTGCAAATCAGGTGACCATTCAGCAGCCATCTCACATTTTGGTTTCTGTATAGCGAGGTGCGTGACCGCACTGCCACCAAGCTGCGAGGTCTATTCCCCAACATTTGCATCTACTGCACTTTGGCAACATTTCCAAAGATCGCTTGGCCAACTCTGCATCCACTTCGTGGTCGAGCCGCTTGATTCCACGCGCAGAGAATGAGATGAATTTGAATGGGTTCGGTACCTGTTCCCATGCGTGTGAAAGCCTGTTCGCAGCGCGTTCTCCGTTAGTGCCGCTAAACGGGATTACTTGACCAGCTATTTGTCTAGGTGTGCACAGTGTCATCTGGAGTTTCTTCCCGATGATTGCAGAGTGATCTTGTCAAAACACTCATTCAATGCTTCCCACAGATCACCAGAAGCCGACTCTTCATCAAAATTTGTTTCTTCGATAACGGCACCGGGAACTTTTCTAGCGAACTTCATACCCGAACAGAAACCGTTCATGGTGAGTGTTACTACCAGCACAATCCTGCGACGCTCGGGGTGTTCAGAAGGACGCACGTCAGTTTCTCCCGTTTCAGGATTGAGCGGCGCCGCCCACCCTGTTGTGTGAACGGCAATACCGATAAGTCCTTCGGTGCCGGAGAAATCGCGTTTCAACAATGCGTATACGTCAGCGTGAGTACCGAGAACTCGGGTGTTACCTTCGGCGTGCACTCCGTAGAGAACAGCTTGCGGCAGATTCATTGGGCTATCAAAAATTATGTTTTCGGTGATGGTTTTCTCAGTCAGCACTGGCAAGCATCACCCTTCAGTTTCGAATTGTGAGCGTCGAGGCTTGAACGACACCGGTCAGGAGTTACAGCCTGCGTTGTAATTTTGTCCGCACCGTTTATGAACTGGTCTCCAAAAACACGGATCCACTTGTCCAGTATGAAGTTTTTGGCATACTGGCCTTCATTCTCAGGGGTGAGGTCGGATTTGATATCCATTTCCTCAGACAGTTTCATTGCGCCCCATGTCGCCGTAATCAAGTAAGTCGTCATTACTGATTTCATTGTGCCGTGTAAGGAATAAACCGACAACGCGTGTCACCACGCTTTTGCACCTCACTTGCGATGCGGAAGCGAACGGGTACTGTTTCATCCATGGCAATTCTTGAGGTTGAAACCTTCACACTGAACCCAGGCGTTGTTGCCCAGGAGTTTCGTGCGTTAGACGAACAGATGCAGGAATGGTGTTACCTGAACCGCCTCGGTCTTGCGCGCCGCACCACGGCCCGCAACGACAATGGCTCATACGTTGTCATCACACTTTTTGGCGACGCTACGCAGGCCGACGCAACGTATTACCGCAGCACCGACACCGTGGTCGCGCAGTGGAGCGCGAGCATTGTTGAGTCCAGCCGGTCTGTGGCTGTGTACTCGCTGTTGTAGCTACTGCTGAACCAACGTGATGGGGTTTCCTTCGGGATCTTCAATTCCCGCAAGTGACGCGCCACCTGGAATATCGAAACGGTCAGACGTTTTCTTCCCACCAAGGTCCACCGCGCGACGTTGCGAGGCTTCCACATCTTTGACCTGAATGAACAACGTGACGCCGGGTTTATCGCCTGTTCGCATGTGCCCACCAATGCCATTTTCTGGCCCACCAATTCCGGCAGGAATCTGCCGAATGAAACCGTCGCCAATGTTCCAATTGAAAAGCTCGCGGTAGAAATGCGACAAGACATCTGCGTCTTTCGCTCGAATCTCGAAATACACAACGGGTCGTGCCCAATCGTTACTCATGATGATCTCTTTTCTCTAGCGACTAAATGCTGCAACAACTTCAACGTGATGAGTTTCAGGAAAGATATCTAGCACTTCTACTTCGCCAATGGTGTAGCCCGCGTTCACCAACAAACGCGCATCGCGAGCCCCGGCTACCGGATCACAGCTGACCAAGATGACCGTGGGTGCACCCGTGTCAATAACAGCAGCTGCACCATGCTTCCCTAAACCTTGTCGCGCAGGGTCTGCAATAACCACATCGGCTTCGGCAGATTCCCAATTGTCCATGTTGGCTTGTTCAATGACCGCAGCACACTCGGCCAAGTTGCGTACCGCGTCGCGACACGCTGATTCAGACGATTCAACAAGTAACACTTCGTCGAATCGCTCAGAGAACGCAAGGCTAAACAGCCCCACTCCACCGTACGCATCGCACAGCAATCCACCCTCGATTCCAAGCGTGTCTAAACGGCGCGACACAGAATCGATGATGAGTTCTGCTGCTTCTGGTGACGACTGAAAGAACGAACCCATTGACACTTTGAAAGTTTGCTCGCCAACGTGCTCGGTAATGGTGCTGCGCTCGCCTGTCTTCAACCCAGCGGGCAATGTGCGCGCCAGTTTTCCGTCATGCGCCCACACACCAATGTCGCCGGTTCGCGCACCAACGCGAATGGTGACTTCTCCCGCACCATCAAGTACAGGGGAAGTGATGAAGTCGTTAATGAGTTGGTGAGACACTGCGCACTGCGACACCGGGATGATGTCGTGAGATTCGTGTGCGCGAAAACCGAGCGTTCCGTCGCTCGTGCTGACCATGCGAACAGTTGTGCGCCGTGCGTCTTCGGTGATGCGACGCAGTTGCGGGTCCACATCTAACTTTGCCGTGCGTGTGTAGGCCTCTTTCACGATGGCCAACTTTGCCTGGCCTTGAATGCGGCGCTCAATGTGTTGCCAGTCGCACCCGCCACACCCCTGCCCCACGTGCGGGCACGGCGGAACTCGTCGTTGGGCAGATGGCTCAACAATGGAGAGCAACGTTCCACGACCAAAGTCAGAACGCGACTCGGACAACGAAATTTCGACGACCTCATCGGCCAGCACTCCGGGAACGAATACCACACGTCCGTCATCCATACGCGCAAGGCCGTCTCCGCCTGCAACCAGTTTTTCAATACGAACGGAATGGCGAGTTGTCACCGTGTCAGCGTAGGTCACGTTGGCACATACTCTCGGGACTTGCCGCAGGCACATTGACTAGGGTGAAGGCGTGACGTTGCCCATTCAAATCGCCCCTTCCGTTCTTCCTGCCAATTTCTCAAAATTTGGCGAAGAGATTCAAGCACTCGACGAAGCAGGCGTGGACATCATTCAGTTCGATGTCATGGATGGGCAGTTTGTACCAAACCTCACTTTCGGACCCGACGTCATTGCATCTGTGCGTCCGTACACCACGAAGCCGTTTGAAGCACATCTCATGGTTCTCACACCCGACGTCATGGCGCAGCGTTACGTGGAAGCCGGATGTCAGCGCCTCATAGTTCATGCAGAAGCATGCACACACCTGCATCGCACATTAGAAAACATTCGTGCCATGGGAGCAACGGCCGCAGTTGCACTGAACCCACACACTCCTGCATCAACCGTTGAACATGTCCTCGACCTGGTGGACATGATTCTGGTGATGACGGTGAACCCCGGTTTCGGCGGACAGAGCTATATCGCGACCATGGAACCAAAGATTCGTGAAGTACGCGACATGATCACGCGTCGTGGTCTGGGCGATTCAGTTCACTTAGAAGTAGATGGTGGCATCTCTCCCACCACAATTGCTGGTGCTGCAAAAGCTGGTGCCAACGTGTTAATTGCAGGAAGCGCTTTGTACAAAGACCCCAAAGGTCTTGCTCACGCTGTTACTCAACTGCGTGCGCTGGCAACCGAAGCATTTACCGCTTAACACCGCGGCGGAACCACACAAGCGCGACTAGCGCAACCAGCACAAGCACCGGTGGGAGAAGAACGGCCATTGCAATCTTCCATGGGTCTCCAAACAATTTGTCCAACAACCCGGTGGGAATAGTTGTTCCGTCAACATTCAGTGTTCGTGCAGCCGCCTCAAACTCTGGACACTTATTCTGTGTACCTGCAACTTCTGCCGCACCAAATAATTCAGGTTGATCACGAAGTGTTGACGTTAGGCGGAGAGTAACGCTGTCTTGTTCAACTCCAACCAGATAGGTGGAGCCAACTGTCAGATACTTTGCGTCGCTTCCATACCTCACTTCCACGGTATTGTTCGCCGCGAACCCGTCGAGAGAACCCGCCCGTAACTGATCAATTCGAAACACTGCGCTGACCGGGTCAACACTTTGCAAAGTTCCTTTAAAGACTGCTTGTGCAACGGGCGGAAGCGCACATCCTTCTGGAACCGTGGTGGCCGCGATGGGCAACGTGGTGGTGGTCGTGGTTGTGGTTGTTGTGGTCACCACAGGATTCACACATCCCACTATGGGCACTGTGGTGACAGACGGGTCACCAGCAGGCGGACACAACACGGGAATGGTTGTGGACGGTGACGTTGTGGTGGTGGCGCTAGACACAACAGCGGGCGCCGATAAGAAAAAAGTGAGCGTCGCACCCAACACAGCTATTCCAATGCGACGCATATTTCTACGCTAGTCACTCACGAAGCATCGCAATCGTCGTTGTTGAGGTCATACTTGACGCCATGGGATTCAACCCGACTCGTAAGCGCATTGCCCGCAGCACAGATATCTGGTTTGTTCTTGCGGCTATCTCAGTTGCCAGTGCACTTGTGGCATGGGCATTCTTAGGCTGAACATGCCCGGACGCTTATGGGACGGCGAATTGCACGGACCAATTCAGACACGACGTGTTCAACCGTATGAAGCGCGCAAAGATTACGTGTGTCCCGGATGCCACCAAACAATTCCTGCTGGAATGGGTCACATTGTTGCGGTTCCGCAAGATGCTCCCGATCTTCGACGCCACTGGCACGGTGCGTGCTGGACACGGCGCACTCCGCGAAAGAAGAAGTGAGTTAGAACAAATCTTCAAACACTTCTAGATGTGTACCCAAGAGCGTCGCCACATCGAAACGCAGTCGTAGCCCTTTTTCTTGCGAACTCAATTGTCGAAAGTATGCATAACCCGCTCGTTGTACACGTGCAATTTTTGTAGGAGTCATTGCTTCTAGAGGAGTTCCGTAGTGAGTACTAGCGCGGGCCTTTACCTCGCACACCACAACTAGTTTTCCTTTGCGCAACACAATGTCGAGTTCGCCACCGCGCATGGTCCAATTCCGTGCAAGTACAACAAAACCGCGTTGTACGTACCACTGCGTCACGCGATCTTCTGCCCAGCGCGCGCGAGCAAGGCGTTGAGCAGCTAAATGCTGTCGGGAGGAAGAATGTCTTCGGACGGAAGTTCTTCGACGTTCACGTCTTTGAAACTGAGAACTTTCACCGACGGAATGAACCGGGTCTTCCGGTACATGTCCCATACCCATGCGTCGGTCATCTCCACTTCGATAAGTGGCCGTGCACTGTCGCCCTTCACAGTGACGGTGACAGCATTAGCCAAGTAGAACCGGCGTTCGGTCTCGACGGCAAACTTAAACATGCCAACGACATCTTGGTATTCCTGGGCGAGTTTGTACTCGCGCTCGGCCTCGAAATCTTCGAGATCGTCGGTGTTCACCGGTGAACCCAGTGCCCGATTCGGTAGGGCCTAGGACTCGCGCTTTTCGCGAATCTTGGCAGCCTTACCAACGCGATCGCGGAGGTAATACAACTTCGCACGACGAACATCACCGTGCTTGACAACCTCGAGCTTTGCAACAGATGGACTGTGCTTAGGGAAGGTGCGCTCTACGCCCACGCCGTAGCTGAGCTTGCGAACGGTGTAGGTCTCGGCAATGCCTGAACCTTGAATGGCAATAACGTTGCCTTGGAACACCTGAATACGCTCTTTGCCTGATTCAACAACGCGAACGTGGACCTTTACTTCGTCGCCAGGAAGAAGAGCTGGGATGTCGTCGCGCTTGTTTTGATTGTCAACGATGTCTGTGGTCTTCATGATGTTTCCTTGGGCGACTCTGAGATGTGGACGGCACTAGGCCTGTTCGGGCATGTCCGAAGCGAACAATGAAGGATACGAGGAGAAGTCCACCCCTTCCAACAGGGCCTTTTCTTCTTCTGTAAGCCCACCACGGGCCTCGATGATGTCGGGGCGCTGCTGAAGTGTGCGCCACAGGGCTTGGGCGTGGCGCCAGCGGGTGATTTTGGCGTGATCTCCCCCACGCAAAATGTCGGGAACGGCCCATCCGCGGAATTCGGCCGGCCGTGTCCATTGGGGTTCTTCCAGAAGTCCCGAGACTCCGAAGCTCTCGGTGATGGGTGATTCGGCATTGCCCATGACACCTGGGAGCAAACGAGTGACGGCCTCGATAATGAGGCATGCAGCCACTTCCCCGCCTGCCAAGACCACATCGCCCACCGATACCTCGTGGTCGACGAGGTGTTCGCGCACTCGCTGGTCGACACCTTCGTAGCGACCACACAACAGGCTGAACCCACCACTGCGAGCAAGAGAGTTGGCCATGGACTGATCGAATTTCTGGCCGCCAGGTCCGAGTAGCAGCAGTGGACGTGGTGGCTTCACCGCTTCGACGGCATCGAAAATAGGTTCAGCGCGCATCAACATTCCGGCTCCCCCACCAAAAGGTGTGTCGTCAACGGTGCGGTGCGTGTCGGTGGAATAGTCGCGAATGTTGTGCGTGGTCACATTCACTGCGCCCGATGACTGTGCGCGACCCAACAAGCTGTGCGAGCAGAACTGGTCGACCATTTCTGGAAACAGCGAGAACACATCGATGCGCATACAGGAAACGCTATTCCCCTAAAAGCGCCTCGCGGAGCCCCGCAGGCGGACGAATAACAGTTGTTGCGCCGTCACACGACTCAACAAAAGGAACAGGAACCAAAAGGCCCCCTTCAATTTCCAAAATGTCGTGGGCCGGATTGTTAAGAACACCAACGCAACGACCCCATGTGTCCCCGTCTACATCGACCACTGTGGAACCGATGAGTTGATGAACCCACAACGCATCGTCGTCTGAGATGGGCTCGGCATACAGAAACTTATTGGTGAGTTTTTCGGCGTCGTTGCGGTCGTCTACACCTTCGAAATGAACGACGAATCTGTCTTGTTGCGCGCGAACACTTGAGATAACCAAAGTGCGCGACTGGGAACCAGAGAGAACCACAAACGATGCGCCTACTTCATGACGGGATGACACATCTGATGTGAGAGTGATGAAAATGTCGCCCTTGACACCATGCGGCTTGCCAATGCGCCCTACCTCAAGAAGGCCATCGGGGGGCTGAGGTGAACTCAACAGGCTTTACGCGTCGACGAAATCGACATCGACATCGACATCGTCGTTCGTTGCAGCGGCACGAACAACCGTGCGAATGCTTTGCGCAGTGCGACCACGGCGGCCGATAACGCGACCAAGGTCTCCTGGACCAACACGAACTTCAAGAAGAATCTTGTCGCCCTTGCCAGGACCAGATGACACGTGAACTGCGTCGGCATCGTCGACAATGCTGCGCACGATGTGTGTGAGCACTGCGGTGGCGATGGGCGCCTCAAGTGTGTTGGCGTCTAGATCTGACACGGGACTACTTGGACTTCGCAGCGGTGAACTGTTCCCAGGCCCCGCTGATTTCGAGAAGCTTGCGAACGCGCTCTGTGGGCTGTGCACCCTGCATGAGCCACTTCACTGCTTTGTCGTTGTCGATAGTGATGGTGGATGGTTCGGTACGAGGGTTGTACTGACCGAGAATTTCAATGAAACGACCATCGCGTGCGCGACGTGAGTCGGCCGCGATAACGCGGTACTGCGGTTGCTTGGTCTTGCCGACTCGTGTGAGGCGCAATTTGACTGCCATGTTGCGATTTCTCCTGAAGGGACCCTTTTCGGGACTAGGTAAGGCTATCGGCGTGGGGACCCATCCCCCAACGGTTCTACTTGAAGAATGGAGGGAGCCCAGGGCTGCCGTCGGCACCGGGAAGACCAGGGATTCCGCCCTGACCACCGAGCATGTCCCCCACTTCACGCATTAACTGGCGCTTGTTTACCTTGGCCTTGCCTTTTCCGGCTTTGCCTTGCGGCTTGGCCATGCCACCCATGCGCTTCATCATCTTTTGCATTTCTAGGAACTGCTTAATAAGTCGGTTCACATCGGAGACCTGAGTACCACTGCCCTTTGCAATACGAGTGCGGCGACTTCCGTTGATGATGTCGGGATTTGCCCGCTCTTCACGAGTCATTGAACGAATGATGGCTTCGGTGACTTTCACCTGGTCGTCACCAATTTCGGCGTTCTTCATTTCTTTTGGCATGCCAGGCAACATGCCCATGATTCCGGACAGCGGGCCCATCTTTTTCAGTTGTTGTAACTGATCGAGAAAATCGTCCAGAGTGAACTGACCTTCCAGCATGCGTTGCGCTGCTTCTTCAGCCTTGTCTTGTTCAAAAACTTTCTCGGCTTGCTCGATGAGCGTGAGCATGTCTCCCATGCCCAGAATTCGTCCGGCCATGCGGTCGGGATGGAATTGTTCGAACGCATCAATTTTTTCGCCAGTGGCAGCGAACGCAATGGGCCGACCAATGACAGTCTTTACCGACAGCGCAGCACCACCACGCGCATCACCGTCGAGCTTGCTGAGAATGACACCGTCGATAGACAAGCGTTGATGGAATGCTTCGGCAACACCAACTGCGTCTTGACCCGTCATTGCATCGACAACAAGGAACGTGTACCTCGGAGACACTTGACCAGAAATGTCTGCGACTTGACGCATCATTTCTTCGTCTATTGCTAATCGACCTGCAGTGTCAACAATGACCACGTCTTTGCCGAGACGTTTTGCTTCATCGACGCCCCTACGCGCAGTTGCAACTGGGTCACCCGGTTCAGAGAAAACAGGAACAGAAATTTGCGCACCAAGGGTTCGCAGCTGATCGACTGCAGCTGGTCGCTGAAGGTCGGCACCAACAAGAAGTGGTTGACGACCTTGAGACTTAAACCAGCTGGCAAGTTTTGCGGCACTGGTGGTTTTACCTGAACCCTGAAGGCCAGCCATAAGGACAACCGTGGGAGGTTGGCTTGCGTACGTGATCTTTAATGTCTCGCCACCCAACATGGCAATGAGTTCGTCATTGACAATCTTGATGATTTGCTGACTTGGGTCGAGTGCTTGCGACACCGTGGCACCAATTGCTGCTTCACGAATTCGAGCAACAACATCGCGAACAACACCAATATTGACGTCTGCCTCTAAAAGTGCGGTGCGAATTTCGCCCATCACCTCATCAACATCGGCCTCGGTAAGACGTCCCTTTCCCTTTAGGCGCTTAACAATCCCCTGGAGGCGGTCGCTGAGTGAATCAAACATGCATCTCTCAGGCTATCCACGCAGGTGCTATGTCTACCCAACGGTGACTGCAGTAACCAGTGTCTTCTCGATGGTGAAGTTCACGCGATTGGTGATGTAATCGTTGGTCAGCATGAAGAATTCGCCATCGCGAGCCGCAATGCGAACAATCCACCCGTTTTCATCGGCTGTCTTCGTTGCTTCTTTTTCAGTGAGTCCGATCAGTGAATTGGCTTCGTCTTGGGTGACAGCATCTGGTTCAACTGGTGCTGGCTCCGGCGCGCCTCCGCTTGTATCGGGTGGTGAGACTGCGGTGGAATCGGTGACCTTTGTGCGAAACACTAGGAGATCATCGGAAACGGCGAGAACTGTTCCAACATCACCATCTGCATTTGAAAATGTGTATGCGGGCAACAACATATGCGTGCCATTAGCAAGTCGAGTTTCCATCAGAATGAGTCGTACACCAGTGATGGGAACATCGATTTTTGCATTTGTTGTGGAATCTGCTGTTGGTTGAGACGACACTGCAACATCTGCTGCCCCGCGCACGGCGCCGCCAATTGCGCCGTACAAAGGATTCGACAATCTCTTCACCGCTTCCATTGGCGAGACAATGGGATAGCGACCCGCCATGGCAATGGCAATCATGGGACCAGATGCCGACAACAGCACTCCGTTGTCGCCATATGTAAACGACACACCAACATTTGTTTCAATTCCGCCCAACGTGAGCGCACCATAGACCTCGGTGGAATAGTTGGTCTTCGTTGCCTTCAATGGATAGTTCAGTGGCACCATGTCGGCACGAGACAAGTACTGGTTTGTTCGCCGAAGCGCGTCACCGGGCTCAATGAGATTCTTCGGCAGTTGTTGTTCTGGCGCAGGAACATCGCACTTTGTATTTGGCGGGCACGATGGTTCAGAAACTCCAGACCCTGACCCTTGTTCAAAATTGGAATACGACCACCAACCACCGGCATCATCTATCCACAAGTTGATGGCCTTTGTCTTTGACATGTCGGTAGCCACGTACATGTTCTCATCAACTTTTTCGACATCGCCCTTAATGCCAAAAGAGAACACCAGCTTTTCAAGTTCGCCCGATGGCTTTGAGCGACGACCAACTGACCAGGCAAGCAAACGATCACCCAAGTACGGCAACGGGCTTGTCACCGAATACGTGACCTCAACCGGAAGCTTTCCGGGCTCGGTAAACGATGAGTCGGAATTCATTCGCACTTCGCCGGTGCGACTTTGCGATGATGCCAACGCCAAAGTGAGAGGGCCCGACTTGGCACACGATGCAACCAGTGTTGCGATGAGTGCAACAACGATCGGGAGACGAAGACGCTTCATGCAGTACGAAGCGTACGCCTACTCGAACAGCGCTGCCACGTATTCTTCAGGGTCAAACGCCACCAAGTCGTGGGCGCCCTCCCCTAGTCCCACAAGTTTGACGGGTATTCCCATCTCTGTCTCTATGGCAAACACAATGCCACCTTTGGCAGAACCATCAAGTTTCGTGAGCACTACTCCGGTGACATCGGTGGCTGCTGCAAACTCGCGCGCTTGAGAAAGACCGTTTTGTCCCGTTGTTGCATCGATAACAAGAAGTACTTCGTTCACCGTACCTTCTGCTTTTTCTGCAACGCGACGAACTTTCTTCAACTCTTCCATGAGGTTTGATTTGTTCTGCAAACGCCCTGCTGTATCACCCAATACAAGGTCAATGTTGCGAGCATGTGCACTTTGAATTCCATCGAAGATGACAGAGGCCGGGTCGCCACCCTCTGAACCGCGAACAAATGCAGCGCCTGAACGTTCGGCCCATACCTGCAATTGTTCTGCTGCAGCAGCACGGAAAGTGTCACCCGCTGCAAGAAGCACAGTTGTTCCGTGGCCAACTTCTGCTGTGGCAATCTTTCCGATGGTGGTGGTCTTACCCACTCCGTTCACACCTACAAACAACCACACATTCGGTTTTGTCGCAGCATCCATATTCAAGGAACGTTGCGATGTTGCGAGCTGTGCTGTCATTGCATCGCGAAGTGCATTGATTGCATCGTCGGCTGTACGAATCTGGCCCGCCTTTGCCGCTGCGCGCAGCGGGTCGAGAAGTTTGGTGGTGAGTCCGATACCAATGTCGGCGCGGAGAAGCGTTTCTTCCAACTCTTCCCACGTCGTGTCGTCAACTTTGCCTTTGCCGCGAATGGATGCGAATGCCGACGAAAACAAAGACCGTGTACGACCCGTGCGTTCCCGCACCGACGCCTTCTCGTCTTCACCTGACTCGACTGTGCTGCCGTGTGCTTCGACTTCGGTGACACCGATTGACTCGACTCTTTTCGCAGGCTCTAACGAGTCTTCGTCAACAGTGTCACCCGTCGAAGCCACCGACGATGTGTCAGCGGTGTGGGCCGTTGTCGAGTCCGGAACGTTCGAGCTTGCGAGAAGTGACGGATCGGCAAGCGGCGCAGCAGCCGCGTCGCTCGCGGACGGAAGAGATTCGCCAGGCGCCTGCCGGCGGGAGCGGTAGACGATGAAGGAAAGGCAGAGTACGACGATGACGGCGGCAGGAATGCCGTAATTGACGAGATCAGAGGCAAGCATGATCAGTTATCGGACGTGACGCTTGCGCGTTCCGTGACAACCTTCGATGATCCACCTGGCTGCATAGACACTCCCAGCAAACAATCGGCTGCTTCCATGGTGCGCTTCTGGTGACTCACGATGATGAGCTGTGCGTCGCGACGGAACTCGTTCACCAATCCCAAGAAGCGGTGCAGGTTCACATCATCGAGCGCCGCTTCCACTTCGTCCATTACATAGAACGGAGAGGGACGACTGCGGAACACCGCAAACAAATACGCCAATGCAGTGAGCGAACGCTCTCCACCCGACAGCAAGGACAGTTTCTTGAAGGTCTTTCCTGGTGGTGTGGCCTCTACTTCAATACCTGTGTTCAACATGTCGTGTGGATTTGTAAGAACGAGTTTGCCCTTACCGCCGGGGAACAACAGTTGGAAAAGATCGGTGAAGTTTTTGCTGACATCGTCAAATGCTGTGGCAAAGACAGTTTGAATTTCCTCGTCAATTGCCGCAATGACTTGAGCCAGTTCGCGACGAGAGTTACGAACGTCGTTCAACTGCTCTTCCAGGAACGTATGGCGTTCTTGAAGTTCCGTGAACTCTTGCAATGCGAGCGGGTTGATGGGGCCCATCAGACGAATATCGCGCTCCAAAGCACGGGCACGATCGTCATGGCTGGAGCCATCGGCAACTACGGGAACTGGTGCTTGCTCGGCAACCTCTGGTTCTACTTCAAGATCGCGACGAATCATTTCAGTGGCGGACTCAAGACGCATGCGTGTCTCGGCCTCTTCTACGTCTACACGTCGGCCACGTTCACGCACCGCTTCAAGTTCTTGCTCGGCCTCTTGTCGACCACGGCGTGCCGCATCGAGGCGGGCATTCACTTCGCGTACTTCATCGCTTTGACGACGACGCAAGTCGTACAACACAGTGAGTCGTGCTTCTGCTGCGTGCTGATGACGTTCAACCAATTCAGCAAGGCGACCAATTGCGAGCAGTGATGCTTCAATGCGCTGACGACGAACACCGGCTTCTTGACGTGCAGCGGTATCTACTTCAAGACGTCGTTCGGTTTCTGAAAGACGTACCTTCAGGAATTGTTCGCGCTCGCGCAGACCAGCCAGTCGAATGTCGAGGTCTTTGCGACGCATACCCAAGTGAGTGGCTTTTGAATCAATGGCGGCACGCGCTTCACCCTGTGCCTTGGCAGCAGCAATTTCTGCGGCCTCTGATTCTTCAAGTGCGGGCAAGATTGCTTCAAGTTCTGAGACGCGCTTCTGATATTCATCGATACGAACACGAATATCATCGAGAGACTTCAATGTCATTTCGCGCTCTGCACCATTTGCGCGACGATCATTAATTGCGTTTGTCAGACGATCGGATGCCGCGTCAACGGTGCGGGACTGCTGTTCTCGCCTCTTCTGCAAATCTGCAATCAGTGTGCGAGATTCCAACAAGATGGTGCGTTGCTTTTCTACCTCTGCATCAAGACGCGACAATTCAGCAGTGGCGCTTTCCACTTCACGACGCGTTTCCTCAATAACTTCAATGGAACCCACTTCGTCAGCAGCACCCAAACGCCAACCACTGGGAGACAACTTGTCTCCACGACGGGTGACCACCACAGCATGTGGCTGTGTCTCCACCACAGAAATTGCTCGGCCAATGTCGTCAACGCATCCAACTCCGCCCAACAATGCGTCGAGCAATGCATCTGCCCCTTGTGGTGCTCCGGCTGCGGCGCGAACATGCCCACGCACAGAGTCCACACCCGCAGGGATCTGTGAGTTGATGGCCCGCTGAACTCCCAAAGACAAGATGGCGCCGTTGTGTTCTGCGTTTCGCAACTGATCAAGCGCACGTCGAGCCGACGCTGGGTCTGACACAACAACAGCAGCAACAGAATCACCGAGTGCAGCCTTGACAGCCGCATCCCACCCTTGATCGATGGCGATGATGTCGACCAGCGCACCAACGACACCTTCAATACTTGCTAAGTGTTCTGCACCTGCGCGTGCGCGAGTAGAAGCCATGGCAGCCTCTAGTGCTTCAAGACGAGCGGACGCACGAGCGGTGCGGCGCTCGGCAGATGCGCGAGATTGCTGAGCGCGATCGCCAGATTCTTCAGCTTCATCGCGTGTGCGTTCAGCAGATGCAATCTCTGACTGCAACACACCAATTGCATTTTCCGCAGCGGTGAGTTCGGTTTGTAAACCATCAATGGTGGACACGAATGAAACATCGCGTCCTTCAACATTCTCAATTCGAGCCTGCAGTTTCTGCAACTCACCCGCACCTTGTTCCACGGTGTTGCGCAATGTGCGAAGTTCACCGCGAACCTCTGCAGCAGCGGTGGATGCTTCGTTGCCTTGAACAGTGTGGAACAACCCTTGCTTGTCGCGTTCATGCTCGAATGCATCTTCTTCAACTTGCAGTGAGCCACTCTCGCTCAGTGCAATTTCAAGTCCGCGCTCTACCTCGGCGAGGTCGGTGCGCATTTCAGATGCATCGGCCTCAAGTGCAGCAATGACATCTTCTGCAATCAGCTGGCCCTGATCTCGTTCCATTGAACGACGACGTTCGCCGATGAGAGCAACCAAACCGCGAGCTCGCTCACGTAACTGCTCGACACGCATGAGTTCATCGTTCAACCCAGATTCGCCACGCGCAGAGAGTTCTGCTTCGGCGGCGCGAATGTCGGCTTCAAGTTGAACGATGTGCTCTCTCAACTGACGCTCTTTCGAGTCCCCTGTTGACTTTTCTACTTCCAGCGCACCCAGTTGTTCGCGAAGTGCGGCAATCTCGCGACCAGATAGGTACAAACGCAATGCACGAAGTTCTGTGACGACTTCTTCATAGCGGCGAGCAGCATCGGCTTGGCGTTCTAAAGGGCGCAACTGGCGACGAACTTCGCGAATAAGGTCTTGCACTCGCAAAAGATTTGCTTCGGTTGCTTCTAGGCGACGCTCGGCTTTTTCCTTGCGCTTGCGATATTTCAGAACACCGGCCGCTTCTTCAATGATTGCGCGACGATCTTCTGCACGGGCGGTAAGCACAGCATCGATTTGCCCTTGGCTGATGATGACGTGCTGTTGACGCCCGACACCCGCATCGGACAACAGTTCTTGAACATCGAGCAGACGGCATTCAACGCCGTTAATGGCGTATTCACTATCGCCATTTCGAAAGAGTGTTCGTGACACCGTGATTTCGGAAAAGTCGAGTGGAAGAAGCCCAGCAGAGTTGTCGAGGGTAAGCATGACTTCTGCACGTCCAAGCGCGGCACGCTTTGATGTTCCGTTGAAGATGACATCTTCCATCTTCTGGCTTCGTACTGAACTTGGAGCTTGTGCACCAAGCACCCATGCCACGGCGTCGACAACATTCGACTTTCCTGACCCGTTAGGGCCGACAACAACAGTGACTCCTGGTTCCATTTCCATGACGGTGGAATCAGCGAAGGACTTGAAGCCCTTGAGAGTAAGTGATTTAAGGAACACGGCGTCTTCAACAGTAATGGACGAGCACGCCACGCGCCCTATACCTCGCTACTTTTGGCAGCGCGGGCAATATGACGTTGACCGGCCAGCCACCATCTCACGACGGATGGTGGTTTTTCCACAGGTCAGACATCCGAGTCCTTCTCGCCCATACACACGATGCATGTCTTGAAACGACCCACTCTTTCCATCAATATCGACATATTGAGTGTCTTCCAGAGTGGAACCGCCGCGTTCAATGGCCTCGGTGAGAATTTCGGTGATGGCCGCGGCGAGAGCGTTAATAGTTTTTGTACTTAGTGAGTCCACGGTGCGGTTCCATCGCAGTCGCACCCTGTGGAGAACTTCATCTGCATAGATATTGCCAATTCCTGCCACCACATGCTGATTCAGCAGCAACGGCTTAATGGCACCGCGACGACCATTCAGCCTGTCCTTCAGTACCTCCCCAGAAAAGTCATCCACAATGGGGTCTGGGCCAAGACGATCTAGTTCAGGAAGAACCTGCGAGACATCGTCCGATTCGCACACCACAACTTCACCAAACGTTCGCGGGTCGACGAACCACATCTCGTGGTGTTGACCATTGCGCTCAGATAACCGACACACAACGTGTGTATGCGGAGGTCGAGGTGCACCTATGGGCTCCACTAAAACGCGACCACTCATGCGCAGATGAATCATGACGAGATCACCAGTGTCGAGGTCTAACAACAAGTACTTTCCCCGACGACGAGCCGCCATCACTTTTGCGCCGGTTAATCCGTGAATGACGGCTTCTCGTCCAACACGACGTACCGAGCGTTCGCGACCGATATGGACAGACTCAATAGTTCGTCCAACAACATGTGATTCAAGTCCGCGACGGACAGTTTCAACTTCAGGCAGTTCAGGCATTGTCTGCGTGGGCTAACACACCACAAGCTTCTACTGCAGCTGCTTGTTCCGCTGCTTTCTTTGTGCGTCCGGTACCGCGGCCCTGAACGCGACCGTCTACATACACCGCGGTCGTGAAGACACGTTCGTGGTCGGGCCCTTCACCTTCGGTGACATAGCGCGGCACCGACAGTCCCAAACGCGCCGTTAGTTCTTGTAAACGAGATTTTGCATCGAACATTTCCATATTGGGAATGGCGTTCTCAATGCTGTCACTGAGAAGTCGGCGGACAAGGTCGTAGGCAGCAGATGCCCCGCCGTCGAGGTACACCGCTCCGATCAATGCTTCGAATGTGTCAGACAGAATTGACGACTTTTCGCGTCCGCCGGCCGCATCTTCGCCTTTGCCCAAGAAGATGAATTCCCCAATACCTAATGCGCGTGCACGATCAGCCAACGCGTTCATGTTCACCACGCTGATGCGAAGGTCGGTCAACTTTCCTTCGTGCATATCGGCAAGGCGATGGTACGCAATGTCGGCGACAGCCCAGCCAAGGACTGCATCGCCTAAGAATTCAAGACGTTCATTTGACTCCGCAGAATCGTGCTCGGCCTGCCACGAACGATGAATGAGGGCAACGCGAAGTAAGTCTTCGTTGATGAATGAATAGCCAAGGCGGGATGCGCATTCGCGTAGTGCGTTATCGCCCACCTGAGTCATGAGAGTTATCCGTGAGCGCGAACGATGTACTCGACTGCGTCGGCAACAGTTTTCAGTTCTGCCAAGTCGTCGTCGTTGAATTCAAAACCAGAAAAATCTTGTTCCAGAGCGTCGACTAGTTCAATGAGAGCAATGGAGTCTGCTCCAAGATCGTCGGCAAACGTTTGAGTTTCACTAATGCTGGACGCATCGATTTCCAAAATGTCGGCAAGGTGTTTGCACACCGTTTCAAGAACTGCGTTTCGGTCTACTGATGCCATAAATATCTCCTGCGATGCTTCAGGATTCGACAGTAGTGGCAGCGATGGCCGTGCGAATGGCTCCGACCATGTCGGTGTCAACCATTTCCTTTGCCACCTTGATTCCGTTCAACATGGCACGCGCACTGCTTGACCCGTGCGAGATGATGCACACTCCGTCGACACCCAAAAGAATGGCTCCACCGGTGGAATCGGGGTCGAACGTGTCGTACAGCGGCAAGAGCGCCGGCATGAGAGATTTTGCGGCTTCTTTGTAATCGGGCTGAGCAAATGCTTCGAACAACGCGCCAATGACGGTCTTCAACGCACCTTCAAGCGTCTTCAAAACAACATTGCCAGTGAAGCCGTCGGTAACAACAACATCGACATCGTCGGTCATGAGGTCACGGCCTTCAACATTGCCGATGAAGTTGATGTAGGGCGCTGCACTGAGAAGTTCGAATGCCTCCTTGCGCAAGGTGTCACCTTTGCCTGGTTCTTCACCAATAGACAACAAACCAACACGTGGATTCTTCACACCGAATCGTTGTGTGGCATACACAGACCCCATGACAGCAAACTGCACTAACCACTCTGCTTGCACTTCGGCGTTTGCACCAGCGTCGAGCAAAACAGTGGGCGTGCCACCCGGAACAGGAATGGGTGTTGCGATGGCGGGGCGCGCAACACCAGTAATTCGCCCGAAACGTAAAAGAGCACTGGCCATCGTTGCGCCGGTGTTACCAGCAGAGATCATTGCGGATGCTTTGCCGTCACGAACTGCTTCGGCGGCACGCACCAATGTGGAGTCACGCTTTTTTCGAACTGACTGCGCGGGGTCGTCGTCCATCTCGATGACTTCGGATGCAACAAAGACAGGAAGTTCGCCAGCGCCTTCGAGGCTTTCTGGACCTACTAAAAGAATGGGAATGCCAGCGTCGGCGGCTTGATGTGCTCCGGCAACAATTTCGCCAGGTGCACGGTCGCCACCCATCGCGTCAACAGCGATTGGCAACATAATGAAAGATCCTGAGATCAGTCGACAGAAATTGCGACGCGACCCTTGTACCAACCACAGGTGCCACACACTGTGTGAGGCAACTTGGCTGCGGCGCAGCGTGGGCAGGTGCTGCGAGACGGCGCAGAGAGACGCCAGTTAGAGGCGCGACGCATACGTGTCTTTGACTTCGACTTCTTTTTCTTGGGAACGGCCACCGTGGTCTCCCTGTGTTAGCGGCAAATGCACCCGATGTGGGGCTAGGTGATGATAGCCCCAGAACGGCAAAAACTCACACGGGTGGGTCGGGAAGGCGACCTTTGAGGCCTTCAAGGGCAGCCCAACGGGGGTCCGACACCGTTGTATCGCAGCCACAAGCACCCTCTGCCAGGTCGCTGCCGCATTGCGGACAGAAGCCTGGGCAGTCCTCTCGGCACAGGGGTCCAAGGGGCACAGCGACCAGAAGATTTTCCCGAACCATGGGCAACAAATTGATCTGGTCGTTCTCAATGGAATAGGCCTCGGGGTCTTCAGGAATCTGCTGATACAGCTCAGACACATCGACAACCATGCGTTCACTCAGCGGGGCAAGACATCGACGACACTCCCCGTGCCATGTCGCAGCCGCAGTTCCCGCTACCGAGACTCCGTTTGACAAAGACTCCAGATGAAGCGCAATGGACACTGTCTCGTTGCTGATACGCGCATCGTTGAACTCGAGGTCATCGGCAGCAACGTCGACAACGACGTCTTTTGTTGTGCCAGGCCAACGCAGTAATTCAACGACATTGACAACAAGTGGAGTGGCCATACGGCGACCGCCTACGACAAATCTTGGTCGAAGAAACCAGCGCCACCCTGCTGTTCGATTGGTTCTTCTGCTTCGGCGGGTGGTTGAGAACCGATGGACAACTTCTGACGGCCGTTTGCCACCGTCTTTGACAAACGATCGAGAAGAATTTCAAAACTTCCCAAACGATGGTCCAAGAAATCTTCTGTCTCGTTCTTTAGACGACGGGATTCTTCTTCGGCCGCATCGATGACGTTACGTGCACGCGTTTCGGCGGCGCGAACGACTTCTGTGCGTTGCACCATACGTTCTGCATGCTGTCGCGCAGCACCCAGTAATTCATCGGCTTCGCGTTTTGTCTTATCTAAGAATTCTTGGCGTTCTTTCAGCATCCAGCGTGCTTGACGAATTTCTTCTGGCAAACGCACCAATGCATCTTCCAAGAGTTCAATGATCTCGTCACGGTCAATTCGAGGCGTACTCGACAACGGAACGCTTGGGGCCGTTGCAATGATGTCGATGGTGCGGCGAAGAATAATTTCGCTTTCGCCCAGACGTGCTTGGACGGGTGCTGGTTGTGGAAATGAATCGTCCGTGACGTCATCAAAATCATCGAATGGCATGTGCATTAACTCCGTTGTGCAGAAGCAAGTGCCGCCGCGACAACTGGCGGCACCATTGAAGAAACGTCGCCACCATGGGCAGCAATGTCTCGGATGAATCGACTACTGACGTGACTGAGACCAGGTTGACACGGCACATACACCGTACGTACGCCGGCAACAGCAAAATTTGTGTGCGCCATTTGCTGTTCCACTTCGAAATCACCAGGTGTGCGCAAACCTTTCACAATGCACAAAGCATTGACTGACTGAGCTGCGTCAACCGCAAGACCAGCGAACGCTTGGACAGTGACTCCAGAGATAGATGCGCAGGCTTCGCGAGCAATACGAACGCGCTCGTCGGTGGACAAAGTGCCCGATGGCTTGTCGGGATTATGCATGACGGCCACCACCACATTTCCGAACAGCTCGGCCGCCTGTGCGACGACGTCGAGATGACCGAAATGGATGGGGTCAAAGCTCCCGGGATACAGAACCGTGCTCATTCACCCTCCACGGTACCGTCTGGCACACGGGCAGGTTGAAGAAATGCCACATGAGTGCGCCCGTATTTCTTCTCTCGCACAGTGTCCCACCCCTCAACCTCGCCAACTTCGCGGTCTGATTCCAACACCACGACGGGCGCAACACATCGGTTCAGCAAGTCCGCCCAGTGCGTGAATCCGTAGGGAGGATCGGCAATAAACAAGTCGACATCACCCAGCGATGCAACCGCAGACACCGCGTCAATAGCGAGAACCGTGGCCCGATCTGACAAACCCAATGCGGCAATGTTCTGGCGCAACACTGCGAGAGCGTTTTTGTCTTTTTCTACGAATGTGCAATGCGATGCGCCACGAGACAAGGCTTCAATCCCCATTGCACCTGTTCCCGCAAACACGTCGGCCACACGCGCACCGTCAACCGCATCCATGCTGCCTAAGGCGTTAAAAACCGCTTCTCGCACCTTGTCAGTGGTGGGACGAGTGGCGTCTCCTTTGGGCGACTCAATTCGCCGACCACGAAGGTCACCTGCAACCACTCTCATACAAGGCAGACTACGGCGATGATTCGTCCAAGCGAGACCACTACCTGCGTTGACTGCGGTGGACCATGCCATTTGCTGACACCACCACGCGAAGACGGCATCTGGGAAGTTGGCGACATTGTGTCGTATCGCTGCAGAGATTGTCGTGACGTGTGGTACTTCCCGTTAACAGAAGACGACACCGACAATCAGCCGCCGCAGTAATTCACCCTTTGTCGAGAGGATCAAACTTGATGCCAACAGCCGCGAGATTGGCAATTCGTGTTGGTAAGTGATTCAACCAGAAGTTAATGCTGAGGCGCTTTGGGTCCCGAACAAAAGGTTTGTTCTTTGCCACGGCATCAACAGTGCGGCGCGCAATCTTTTCGGGATTCGCAGTGGGAATGAGCTGCAGTTTTTGAAAACGGCGAACGACTTTGTTCACCGATGCGGGTGCTGCTTCCACTGCATCCCACATATCGGTGTCCACCGGACCTGGCGACAAAACAGTGATGTTCACATTTGTTGCCTTCAGTTCCCTGCTGAGGCCATTCACGAAGTTCAAGATGCCTGACTTCGTAGCGCCATACACACTCATTCCAGGAAAACCAGCGGTGCCAGCAAGAGACGACACGAACACCACATGTCCCTCACCTCTCGCCAACATTCCAGGCAAAGCGTGACGCGTGAGCAGCATGGGAACTTCTAGGTTCACGCGCGCAACCGTGCGAATCTCTCGTTCATCTTCCACTGCGAAGGCCGTGGTGGTTTCAAGACCAGCGTTGTTCACCAGTACATCAATGTGACCGTGTGCAGATTCGACACGCTGAATCAACGTGTCAACGTCTGCGTCATCGGACAAGTCGGTCACCATGTACGCACCATTGATGGACGCAGCGACTCGTTGAAGAGCGTCTCCGTTTCGAGCCACCACCGTGACACGAGCCCCGCGAGCAGCAAACTCGCGTGCCAGTCGCTCTCCAATTCCGCGTGAACCACCGGTGACAAGAACATGTTTCCCTTGAAGTTTCATAATTCCCCCTCTTCACACACCGTAGTGCGATGTTTCTACGACTTAAACAAAAACTCTTCATCTTCGTCAGAGAAGAGAAGGTCAAGTTCATCACGCAAAACTGGGAGGGTCTTCAAGGTGGGGTCGTCAGCGATGATTCGCTGCGCATCGTCACGCGCCCACTGAATGAGCTCTAAATCGTGCTGCAACGACGCCAACGTTAGGTCGCTGGTTCCCTTCTGGTTCACACCCATAATGGTTCCCTCGCCGCGAAGACGAAGATCCTCTTCGGCAAGGACAAACCCGTCGGTTGACGCCACCAACGCTTCAACGCGTGGCGACGGGTCGGAGTGCTGCGTCACCAAATAACACTGTGATGCCAATTTTCCGCGCCCCACTCGACCACGCAACTGATGCAACTGTGCAATTCCAAAACGATCGGCATCCAAGATGATCATGCTTGTTGAGTTCGGGACATCGACTCCCACTTCAATCACCGTGGTAGCAACCAACACATCGGTCTCCCCCGAGCGGAAGGACGACATGACTGATTCTTTGTCCGCCGACGACATCCGGCCGTGCAACAGCGCAACACGAAAACCATTCAGTTCTCCATGCACGAGCTCGTCGAAAGTTTCTTGAGCAGAAGCAACTTCCAGCTTTTCGCTCTCTTCAATAAGCGGGCACACCACATATGCCTGCTGACCGGCTGCAAGACGTTCCCGAACTGACTCCCACATAACGGCACGTTCAAGTGGACCAGACACTCGCGAAGTTGTAATCGGAGTGCGTCCAGGCGGAAGTTCGTCGAGAACGCTCACGTCGAGATCGCCGTAAACGGTCATGGCCGCAGTGCGCGGAATAGGAGTTGCCGTCATCACCAAGACATCGGGCATTAGTCCAGAGTCAGACTCCTGTGCCTTGTCGCGCAATTGCGACCGTTGCTGAACACCAAATCGATGCTGTTCGTCCACCACAACAACACCCAAACTTTTGAATTTCACTGCTTCTTGAATCAGCGCATGAGTACCAATGATGATGTCGACGCTTCCGTCGGCAAGACCAGCGAGAATTGATTTACGTTCCGCTGCACGAACTTTGTTTGTGAGCAACTCAATACGTAAGCCACGGTCACCAAACAGGTTTCCTTCATCGGAAATCTTCAGTGATTCCAGTAGAGCTCGAATTCCTAAAGCATGTTGGTCGGCCAAAACTTCTGTTGGCGCCATGAGTGCCGCCTGATGGCCGCCCTGAACCGCCGTCAGCATTGTTGCGACAGCGACAAGTGTCTTTCCTGCTCCAACATCACCTTGCAAGAGACGATGCATCGGCTTACCGACCGAAAGGTCTTTGTAGATCTCTGCAATTGTTCGCTTCTGTGCACCTGTGAGTGGAAATGGCAACGCAGACATGAAGCCGTCGATGAGATGCCCTTTTGTCGTGTGCACGAAACCTGCAGATTCTCGCTCCCACTGAGCCTTACGACCCACCAACATCAACTGAACGCGAAGAACTTCATCGAACGCCAAACGTTGGCGCGCTTCGCGATGATCTTCCGTTGAATCTGGCAAGTGAATCTTGCGAAGTGCATCGTGTCGACCGATGAGAGAGTGCGACTCAAGAAGGGATACCGGCACTGGATCGTCAATACCGCGAGGTTCACACTTCGCAAGTGCGTCCTCAATCCACCGCGCAAGGTCCCACGATGTAATGCGCGACTTCTCGCTTTGCGGATACACCGGAACAAAACGTGCGGCGCGATCGCCAATGCGGTCAACCACCGGATTTGTCATTTGGCGATACCCGTTGTACATCTCAGCTTTTCCGAACACAGCAATTTCAATGCCCGGTTGCAATTGCTTCTCGCGCCACCGTTGATTGAAAAAAGTGAGCGACAGTTTTCCGGTCTCGTCGGCGACAGTTGCCGTCACCATGACACGACCGTTCTTCGTTTGAATACTGCGACACTTTTCCACGCGAACCATGACCAAGGTGTCAACTCCCAATTGCAAATCGCGAAGCGTTGCCATGTTGGTGCGATCGATGTAGCGACGTGGATACGTCTCGAGAAGATCAAGAACACTGAAGACACCAAACGACTCGAGTGACGACTTTGCTTTGTCTCCAATTCCTTTGATGCGTTCAAGACCAATGTGGTCAAGATCGCGCAGAGTAAGTGGTGCGTTACTCAACGCCGAAGAGGTACGGGTAGAGCGGCTGTCCGCCAACATGAATCTCTATTGCTACGTCTGGCCTGTTATCGGTGACCCACGCTGTGATTTGATCGGTTGACGCGCCTGTTGAGCCGTCACCCGTCACAATGGTGAGCAATTCGCGAGAATCGTCAATGAGGTGGTCGAGCAATTGAGTGGCCGACCCCACCATGGTTCCAGAAATGGAAACGATTCCGTCGCCACGAACAAGTCCAATCCAATCACCTTCGGTCACTTTGCCTGCTTCAGAATTTGTGTCGCGAACCGCTTGGGTGATTTCTCCGGTAGCAACAGCCTCTGCAGCAACAGTCATTGAACGAGCATTTGATTCGGCCGATGCCTCGGGGTCGTATGACACGAGAGCCGCGAGTGCCTCAGGCATGGAGCACGTTGGGACGACGCGAACGTCTTTTGTGGTGAGTGCATCTATTTGTTGTGCAACGGGAATGATGTTCTTGTTGTTCGGAAGAATGACAACTTGTCGAGCATTCATATGTTCTACGGCTGCAAGTAATTCAGCAGTAGACGGATTCAGCGTTTGACCACCTGCGATAACGCCGTGCACACCTAACTGTCCAAAGAGTTCGGCGAGTCCGTCGCCGCTTGCTACTGCGACCACAGCGCACGTGACAGGCGGCAACGACGGCGAATGTGTGCGCGATTGCACAGGACTTCCCAGTTCTGCTTCACGTGCGGCGTGTTCTTCGGCAACTTCTTCAAATAAGTCGGTGACACGAATGTTGCGAGGACGTCCGTTCAACAACAGTGGCGCTTCGATAGCCGCCCCAATGTCGTTGGTGTGAATGTGGCAGTTATACAAACCATCTCCACCGACCACCACGATTGAGTCACCAATTGTTCCCCACGCTGACTTGAATTCTGATGCACGTGAATCGTCGAGGTCGAGCAGGAACATCACTTCGTAACGCAGTTCACTGACATCAACAGTTCCGTCGTGGTGCTGACGCTTCGCCACAGCATCAAGTTGTTCTGCGCTTGGTCCTGCGGTCTCGTCGGGTACTGGAAGTTCTTCGCCGTCAATGACATGCAAGAACGAGTCGAGCAGCAACAAGAATCCGGCTCCACCGGCGTCGACCACACCAGCATCTTTCAACACGGGCAGCATGTCGGGTGTACGGGCTAACGCGTCACGTCCTTGTTCACGCGCTGCGCGCAACGTTGCAGAAAGATCTGCGCCAGATGATGCAGCGGCGGTCGCACCTTCGGCAGATTCACGAACAACGGTGAGGATGGTTCCTTCAATGGGCTTCAACACTGCTTCATACGCCGCAGCCGCAGCCTTCGATAATGCGTCGGCAACATGAGATGCAGGAGCGCCTGCGTCGCCAGCAGAACTCACTGTGGATGAGAACCCACGCAAGATTTGACTAAGGATGACGCCGCTATTGCCACGCGCACCCATGAGCGACCCGTGACTAATTGCCTGACACGTGGATGCCATGTCGGATGCGGCACCAGACAACTCGGCCACAACTGCCTCGAGCGTTCTCGCCATGTTTGTTCCGGTGTCACCGTCGGGAACGGGGTAGACATTCAGGCGGTTGATGGAAGCCTGATGCGCCTTCATCGTGTCGCGAAAGACGACCACAGCCGATCTGAGCTCATTTGCCCCAAGATTCACAACCCCTGCCACGGCTACTCAGGCTAGTGATACGGGGACCCCTGGCGAATACTCACGAAAACCGCGGATTCCCCCGCCTCGGCGGTTGGGGTCGGTTTAGTCTCGCTGGTAGTTTTTATCTCTGCGTTCAAAAGGCTCTCCTTGCCTTTTGCCAATTCGAAGAGGTTTCCAACATGGCTGCAGTTTGCGAAGTATGTGGCAAGGGCCCGTCCTGGGGCATGTCAGTGTCGCACTCTCACGTGCGCACCAAGCGTCGTTGGAGCCCGAATATCCAGCGTGTGCGCGCCATTGTGAAGGGTGCACCGCGTCGCGTCTATGCCTGCACCGCATGCATTAAGTCGGGCAAAGTCGTCAAGGCCGGCCGCTAAAGGCACCCATGCAGGGAGTCATTAAGGCATACGACCCCACCAGTGGTGACGGCGTCGTCATCAGCGATACAGACCTCGCCGAATACAACTTGGCGCCCAATGCGCTGGAAGGCTCCATCTTCCGAATGCTGCGCCAAGGCCAGCGCGTCGTCTTCGTTCTCGATTCGGCAGGTCGTGCCACAAGTCTCAGCCTTGGCTCAGAATCGGATATGGGTACCCCTGGCGCATAAGTTTTAGGCTGTGAGCATCCCCCAAGGATGAACGCTTGGAAAACTCCAGGTACTTACTTCCGAACTTCCATACTGAGAACGAGGTCAGCAGATGGCTGCAAGCACAGGCAACACCCGACTGCAACAGTGGGTGAACGATTGGGCAGAAATTCTCCAACCTGAATCCATCTATTGGTGCGACGGCTCCGCCGATGAATACGAAGCACTATGTCAGTCACTGGTCGATGCGGGAACGTTCACAAAGTTGGATGAAGCAAAGCGCCCAAACAGTTACTGGGCTCACTCAGATCCAGGCGACGTTGCTCGCGTAGAAGACCGCACTTTCATTTGTTCGGCAAACGCAGAAGACGCCGGCCCGAACAACAACTGGCGCGAACCATCCGAGATGCGCGCTGAAATGAATTCTCTCTATAAAGGCGCCATGCGTGGACGGACCATGTATGTGGTTCCGTTCTCTATGGGCCCTCTGGGCTCCCCTATTGCTCACATCGGCGTTCAACTCACCGATAGCGCATACGTTGCAGTCAGCATGCGCATCATGACGCGTATGGGCCAAGGTGCACTCGATGTGTTGGGCAATAGCGATTGGGTTCCTTGTGTGCATTCAGTGGGCGATCCGCTTGCACCTGGTCAGGCAAGTTCTGCATGGCCATGCAACCCCGACAACAAGTTCATCGTTCACTTCCCCGAAACTCGCGAAATTTGGTCGTATGGCTCTGGCTACGGCGGCAACGCATTGTTGGGTAAAAAGTGTTTCGCACTCCGCATCGCATCGGTCATGGCACGTGACGCTGGTTGGCTCGCCGAGCACATGCTCATCTTGAAACTCACCAACCCAGAAGGTGTCTCGAAGTACATTGCAGCCGCGTTCCCTTCTGCATGTGGCAAGACAAACCTTGCAATGTTGGTGCCCACCATTCCAGGCTGGAAAGCCGAGACAATTGGTGACGACATTTGCTGGATGAAGTTTGGTGACGATGGTCGTTTGTATGCCATTAACCCCGAAGCAGGATTCTTTGGCGTTGCACCAGGAACTGGTTACGACACCAATGCAAACGCAATGGAAACGTTGTGGGGCAACTCGTTATTCACGAACACAGCACTTACACCCGACGGTGACGTGTGGTGGGAAGGCATGAGCGAAACAGCACCCGCTCGCGCAACCGACTGGAAGGGCAACGTGTGGACTCCAGAAAGCGAAGCGGTTGCAGCGCACCCGAATGCGCGCTTCACCGCACCCGCATCACAGTGTCCGTGCATCGCACCTGAATGGGAAGACCCTGCAGGCGTTCCCATCTCGGCCATCTTGTTTGGCGGTCGTCGTCGCACAACCGTTCCACTTGTTACCGAAGCATTCGACTGGGACCACGGCGTGTTCCTTGGAAGCATCATGGCGTCTGAAACCACCGCAGCACAGGCTGGCGCAGTGGGCAACTTGCGCTTTGACCCAATGGCCATGCTCCCCTTCTGCGGCTACAACATGGCTGACTACTTCGGTCACTGGCTGAAGATTGGTGCGGCAACAAAGAGCGAGAACCTTCCGAAGATTTTCTTCGTCAACTGGTTCCGCCGCGACGAAGACGGTCGTTTCTTGTGGCCGGGCTATGGCGAGAACAGCCGTGTCTTGAAGTGGATCTTTGACCGCGTAGACGGCAAGGGATCGGCAACGAAGACCAGCATTGGTTACTTGCCTGCGCCAACCGACATTGACACCGCAGGTTTGGACATTGCCATCAATGACCTCGAAGCAATCTTGTCTGTTGATGAGCAGGGCTGGAAAGAAGCTCTTCCACAGATTCGTGAGCACTACGCACAGTTCGGAAGCAAGTTGCCTGCGGCCCTCGTGAGCAAGCTCAACGAACTCGAATCATCACTGGCCTAATGCGGCACTAAGAAGTGAGACCCTCGCGAAAGCGGGGGTCTTTTCTTTGTTCTAGGACTGGCCGACGAGCATTGCGCGAATGCCAAGGCCCATCAAGAACAATCCGCCGCCGCCGTACAACAAGTACACCTTGCTCTTCAGTTGGAAGCGATACGAGTAGATGATTGCCACGGCCATGATTGCTACGAATCCGTAGAACGCGTGGAACGCAGGAAATTCAAGTTTGTATTTGTTTACCAACGTGACACCAATAGCTACCTGCACGAAGATGGTGATTTGTGCAAGACCCGTGAACCACCACAGTGCGCGCGTACGTAGTGGCTGCAGTTTGTGTGCAGCCAGTGCCCATACACCTGCAAGACCGTTAGAGATGATGACAATCCACGTCCACGAGGTATGAAAGTCAAGAAGTGAAGTACTGAGCACGCACTCAATCTAGTAGGGCGACTGTCAGAAGACCTATCTGATGAGAGTGTCGGCCTCGCCACCAATTTCTACAACGGATAAACGACCGTCGATGATGTCGAAAGTTGTGACCGAACAATTGTCGAGGCTTGCAACGAGCACATCGTCGCGACCTTGCGCTGCACCAATGACTGCGTTAATCGCCACAAAGTGACTGAAGATGACGGTGTCTGTTCTGTGCGAGGCCACACACTCTGCAATGGCGTCTCGATACGCCACATAGTGCGCTCCCGACCGCTCCGCAGCCTGAGTCCAGGTTCCCGCCATGATTTCTCGTAACCAAGTGACGCGATCTTCAAGTGCAACACCATCTGGAGATGGAATCTCTCCGACACGTGGCTCAATTGCAACATCTTTCTTCCATGCCGTCGCTAGGGGGAACGCAGTTTGTTGGCATCGCAATAACGGACTGGACACAACCGGCAACGGACCGAGTGACGACAACTTGCTGGCGACGACCAGCGCTTGCTGACGACCTAGTTCATCTAGCGCTGGGTCTGGATCAACATCCCAACCAGCGGCAGCACGACCATGTCGCACCATGTACACACGCGTCATTCGAAGATCCAGCCGTCGCGCAGTGGTGCATCACTCTTTGGGTCAATAAACCATTCGAATCCGAACTGTTGCGCGAACCGATCTTCGTCCATTGACAGAAAGAAACTTGAATCACCCAGCTGGCTCGCATGGCACTTCATGGCTGCACGCTTCTTCGCGGCATACGCAACGACGTCGACCTTCAAGTTGATCTCTGATTCCAGTGATCCCATCGGATTGCCATCATCCATTGGCCCATCGGGGTCGAACCCTTCTCTGTCGGGTGGCAACATTCCGGCATCTCTCGCAGCCTGCAAACCACGACGCATTTGATCGCGATTCATTGTTCCTTCTAGAACCCGAACCTTGGGAAATAATTCAGCGGCGCGATGGCCGACCTTGTGCACCATGATGTGATCGGGGTGGCCGTAACCGCCGTGCCAGTCATACGTCGTGAGAACATCTGCATTCTCTTCCACCAAAACGTCGGCAAGTTTCCGCGCAGCCTCGTCGAGTGATGCGTTACAAAATGCGCCAACATTCTGATTCTGTTCCCACCCAGTCATACCGCTGTCTTCATATCCCAAGAACACCACTCGGTGCACGCCGAGCGTTTCTGCAGACGCCAACGTTTCTTTGTGACGAAGACTGACAAGGGTGTCATCAGGTGACATATCGGCGGGTATTTCGCCGTGATCGCCGTTTGTAGCAACAACAAGAACTACGCGATGGCCTTCTGAGGATGCGCGCGCGATTGTTCCGCCGGTACCAATGCATTCATCATCGGGGTGTGCATGAAAGCAAACAAGGGTGCCCACTTATGCCTGCTTTGCCGCACCACTAGACAACAGTGCGTCCACATTTGCGACGCCCCACTCCTTCAACACTTCTGCAGTGTGTTGACCTGGGTGTGCCGAAGGACGGTCTACTGATGGCTTTGTACGCGAAAAACGTGGGGCAGGTGCAGGCTGTGTATGACCATTGACATTGATGAAAGTTTGACGCTCCACATTGTGCGGATGTGCCGCCGCTTCACTCATTGTGAGAACTGGTGCGAAACATACGTCTGTTGCTTCCATAATGGCGCACCACTCATCACGAGATTTCTGCTTCATTACATCACGTAAACGCTCTTTCAAATGTGGCCACTTTGAAGAATCCATTTGCTTTGTGAACTCTTCATCGCCTTCTAAACCTGTCAGTCTCAAAAGTTCTGCGTAGAACTGGGGCTCAATGGAACCAAGCGATACATACTTTCCATCGCTGCATTCAAAAACGTCGTAGAAATGTGCACCTGTATCAAGAAGGTTTGTTCCCGGTGCATTCTCATTGAAAATACCCATGGACTTAAACGACCAGAACATGCTCATCAAGACTGCAGTTCCGTCCACCATGGCGGTGTCAACAACTTGACCTTTGCCAGACTTCTGTGCTTCCAGTAACGCACACACCACGCCATACGCAAGGAACATTCCGCCGCCACCAAAGTCACCCACCATGTTGAGAGGCGGAGTGGGCATCTCACCAGCGCGTGCGAAGTGAGCAAGTGAGCCAGCAAGCGCGATGTAGTTGATGTCGTGACCCGCTGCTTGTGCGTACATTCCTTCTTGACCCCATCCGGTCATGCGACCAAAGACCAGTCGTGAATTACGCGCCAAACACACGTCGGGACCAACACCGAGACGCTCCATAACGCCGGGGCGGAATCCTTCAATGAGCGCATCTGCCTTTTCCACCAATTTCAGCAGTGCTTCTACACCCTCTGGACTTTTCAAGTCGAGCGCAATGTTGCGACGACCGCGCAACATGAGGTCGCCAGCTGGAGTGTCGGGTGCTGGACCACGCACTGCTTGTGCGCGATCAACGCGAATAACTTCTGCACCCATGTCTGACAGCAACATGGCGGCAAATGGTCCCGGACCAATGCCTGCTATTTCGATGATTTTGTATCCGCTTAATGGACCAGCCATGACATGACTTCTTTCTGAATTGAGATAAACGACTATGTGTGAGAGCGACGCACGTGCGATGCGATTGCGTCGTGAAACAGTGGCCACAGAGGCTGCGGCAGGTCGTGACCCATGTCGGCCACATACAGGAATGTTGAACCTGGAATAAGTTCTGCAGTTCGCACTCCGCCCGATGGTGTCAGCAATGTGTCATCGCGACCATGAATAACCAAAGTGGGAATGGTGAGTCCACGCAACGCCTCGCTTCGGTCGCCCGATGCATAAATAGCCGCGAGTTGACGCTGTGTTCCTTCTGGATAAAAACTGCGGTCGTATTCGCGCGCCGCACGAGACCGTGCTTCATTCAGGTCGAAGTACTTCTTTGAGCACCACACAGCCCAATTCTTTGCACTCTCAATGTATGCATCGCGATCTGGTGGTGGAGGCGCCAACAATGCAGCCAGTGCTTCGTCTGTTGGTGTTCCGTATGCGAGATCACCAGTAACGGACATGATGGACGTCAAACTGTGTGTGCGATGGCCGTGACGCAAGGCAAAAGTTTGCGCAATCATCCCGCCCATTGATGCACCAAGGATGTGTGCTTTTTCAATTCCCAGGTGATCGAGGACGCCAGCAGCATCGTCGGCCATGTCGTGAAGTGTGTAGGGAACCGGAACGGTGACTTCTTCACCCATCATCGCTTGCATGGTGACTTTGTCGGTCTCCACCACTACCCCGTGGTGCTTGTGCGACAGACCGCAGTCACGATTATCGAACAGGACAACATGGAATCCGCTCTCCGCGAACATGTGCATGAACTCTTCGGGCCAAGCGGTGAGTTGGGCCCCAAAGCCCATGATCCACATCAACGTGGGGTGAGACGGGTCCCCCATTGTTTGGTACTCAATTGAGATTCCTGAAGGGAGAAGTGCTTGTGGCATGTTCCCATTCTCACAGGTAACGGGGCTTTGCCTCCAACGCAGGTGGCACTACCCCAGAAGTCGGCGCTTCTGCTCCTCAAATTCCTCATCGGTGAGGGTTCCACGGTCACGAAGAGCCTCTAGCCGTTCTAGTTCGCGAGCAATTCCACCGAGAGATGGAGCCCCGTCAAATGAACGCGACGCACGCGCCTGCAGCGACGAGTGAACGATGTTCTGCACTTCCTCTGGTCGCGCAATATCGCTGAAGGTTTGCTCGCCATCTTCACCACCCGACTGAATGAGAATGTCGCCCACCCCTACGAGCCGTTCGAAGATGGTTTGCTTGAAGTTCACATTGGCGATGCGTTCCAACGGAATTTCTACCCCTGTGCGGGCAACAACACCCTGCCTGTAAATGACCCGATGGCTTGTGACCACAAAGTATGTGGTTCGCCATTTCACAAGCTCCACCGCCAAGATGGCAAAGCACACAATGATGATGCCAATGCCCAGGTAGGTGGCGGCGGTCTTTGCCCATCCACTCAGCAACGATTGCACCCAGAAAGCGCCCACCATGACCCCAAAGAGCCCCAGGGCGGGCGGGCCAAAGAACCACCAGTGCGGATGAAGGTCTAGAACTAACTCTTCGTGGTCATTCAGCAATCTGCGGGGAAAGGGCATGTGGCGAAGGGTAGCAACCGCCTAGTTTCAGGGGGTGCACTTTCGAGATTCCGACACCACGACACGGGCCACAACGCCCGAATCCGTGCTTGCCGGCCTCGACCCAGACCAACGTGCAGCCGTCACTGCCCCCGTTGGAATTGTGGTGGTCCGTGCCGGCGCTGGGTCGGGAAAAACAACCGTGCTCACGCGACGAATCGCCTGGCGTGCACTCTCTGGCTCTTCCGACATTGAACGAACTCTCGCTATCACGTTCACTCGTCAAGCCGCCACCGAGATGCGCACTCGTCTGGCGCAGTTCTCTTTAGATGGACGTCCCACAATTGGAACATTTCATGCTGTTGCTCGCCGAATGATGTTGCAACAACTTGAAGACAAAGGTCGTCGCTCCCCCGTCATCATCAACAATCGCTCCTCCGTTGTCTCGCAATGCATGGGAGACGATGCTCGTGGGGGCGGAGTCACAGATGTTCTGAATGCCATCGACTGGGCTCACGCGCGAATGCTGACTCCACATAATGCAGCCGCGGCACTGGCATCTTCCGGTCTTGCAGTTCCACTCGGCAACACGAGATTTTCTGAAGTATTCGACGCGTATGAGCGAACAAAAAAGAAACGGGGCTTAGTCGACCTCAATGACTTCCTCACGTCTGTTATTCGCGATGGGGTAAAAGATCCACGTTTTGTTGAATCATTGCAATTCCAGTTTCGACATATCTCTGTGGACGAAGCACAAGACATGAACCCACTTCAATACGAGTTTTTGAAAACCATCCTCAGCGCGAATCCCGATGTGTTCCTCGTCGGCGATCCGAATCAGGCAATTTACGGTTTCAACGGTGCCGATAAATCACTCTTCGATTCACTTCCAGACATTGAAGGGGCCACAACTGTGGTGTCGCTTCCGTCGAACTACCGATGCACTCCTGAAATTGTCACCATGGCTGTTGCCACACTGGCGCAAGACGGACAAGTTGCTGATGCAAAATCAACTCGCGTGAACGGTCAGCCTGTTCTGTTAAAACGATGTGCCAACGAACAGGCAGAGATAGCAACAGTCGCAAAAGAAGTACTGCGCGGATTCGGTCGCGGACGATCATGGAGCGACATTGCAGTTCTCACACGAGTGAACACCACCGCCGACCACATACGAGATGCACTCTCAGCAGCGGGAATCCCCGTTCGAACCGCTCGCCGCGGGGGTGCATGGGGTCGTGCGGTCGCTGCTGCAACTGAACTTACTGGACGCGAAGGTTTGGCCGTATGGTCATCGGACATTCTCGACTCTGGCGAATACGAAAAAGACGATGCCGATTACTTGGTCGCACAACGTGTGCGTCAATTCTTGGATGAAAATCGCGTGGGTTCAGTAGATGGGCGCACATTCGGAACATGGCTCGCCACGTCAGCCGACGTGTCAGAAACCGACGGCGCCGATGTGTTGACATTTCATGCCGCTAAGGGCCGCGAATGGTCTTTTGTTGTCGTAGCCGGCGTGGAAAAAGGAATGCTCCCCCACCGCAGTGCTCGTGGTGCGTCTGCACGTAGCGAAGAAGCACGCCTCGCCTATGTAGCGCTTACTCGCGCTGCTGATGAACTGGTTATTACGTGGACAGATACACGTAATGGTCGCTCAACGGGTCCGTCACCATTTCTTCCTACAGTTACAACCGATATTCCTCAGCCGGCAGCGCCACCAGAAGAATTACGCGCGTTTCATCGATCTCTTCCGCAAAGAAATCAAATTGAAGACGAGCTCCGCGAGTGGCGTGACGCACATGCACACTCTCGCCGCGTTGAACCCGATGCAGTTCTGCCAGATCGGTCAATTAAACGACTGGTTCGCGTGCAACCAAGCACCGTCGATGAAATTGCGCAGATTGTAGATGCAGTCTTTGCGCATCGTTACGGAGAAGAAATTCTGACCATTCTTCGCAACTCGCCTACTGCTTAAGATCTCGGCCTTTTCGCAACTGGTCCATCAACTCAGGCGGCATTGACAAGAACAACACTTCTGCTTCGGCGCATAATGTGTCGCCGGTGTGCGCAGTTCCGCGTGTAAAGATCTTCCGCCCATCAACTTTTTCAACCCAGCCTTTAAATCGAATCTGCGTATGAAGTGGTGTTGGCGATCTGTACGTGATGGACAGTTTCCCGGTCATTCCTGGTCGACCAGTGAGCGATTGCGCCATCCCCAACACTTCATCAAATGCGGCTGCAATAAAACCACCGTGGCAATGGCCCGGCGGACCTTCATATGGTTCGGTGAAGACCGCATCACCAATGACCGCACCAAACTCTCCCACCTCGTTGTCGATGCCCATAGCCATTGGCATCGACAACGGATTCATCGCGCCATAGAAAGGGCTTCGGTCGGAAAAGTGAGATTCTGCAGCCGCTGAACCAGGGGTGCCTTCGTGACGAATTGCTGCGAGCGCAGATTCAACATGTGAAACTGCTTCGTCAATGTGCGACGCATCGGCCGTGGAAGTGAATGACGTGAGGATTAAATTGCGCACATGCTCCGCCATTCGAATACGCGCCAGGTCAGAGTCGGATAACTCTCTATCGCGTGAATGAAACGAAGGAAACGCAAAGATTTCGTCGGTCATTAGTTGTCTACCTTTAACAAAACAGGTGCGTGATCGCTTGGTGATTCACCTTTACGGGCATTTCTATCAACCGTGGTCCACGTAGAACGTGCCATCACCGACTCTGTGGCCAGCAAGAGGTCAATACGCATTCCATGCCCCTTATAAAAACTTCCGCCGCGATAGTCCCACCACGAATGCAAACCCTCTTCCTGATGGAATTTGCGAAAGGAGTCTTTCATACCAAAGTCACACACATTCTGTAGAGCGTCACGCTCTGGTTGGCTGACATGTGTTGCATTAGCGAATTGCTTGACGTCCCAAACGTCACGGTCATCGGGAGCAATATTGAAGTCGCCAGCGACAATGACATCGTCAGCCGGAGAACACGTTGTATCGAGATGTTGACGAAGACGCGACAGCCACGACAACTTGTACTTGTAGTGGTCATGGTCGAGTTCCCTGCCATTGGGGACATACACCGAACTGATTCGAATGCCCCCGCATGTTGCCGAGATGATTCGTGCTTCGGTGTCTTGCTCGATACCAGGAGCAAAATTGGGGACAACGTCGGTCAACCCCACCTTGGACAAAATGGCAACCCCGTTCCACTGCCCTTGTCCGAAATGAGCACTCTCATATCCCAGTGCCGCAATTGCATCGGTAGGGAACTTTTCTTGGGCCAGCTTGGTCTCTTGTAAACACACAACATCGGGTTGAATTTCAGACAACCATTCCTCGACACGCGGTAACCGCGCTTTCAAAGAGTTGACGTTCCACGTAACAACAAGCACGCTACGACGGTAGTTCTCCAGCCTGCCGTAACAGGAACTGATGCCTATTTTTTCTTGGCGGCAGGCTTCTTTGCAGGTGTTTTCTTGGCTACTGCCTTCTTTGCCGCAACCTTTTTAGGCGCAACTTTCTTCGCTGGAGCCTTTGCCGCTACCGCCTTCGCCACCTTCTTAACAGGCGCCTTCTTCGCAACAGACTTCGTGGCGGGCGCCTTCTTCGCAACAGCTTTTATAACCGCGGTCTTGGTTGTTTTCTTTGCGGATGCTTTCTTGGTAGTTGGCTTAACAACCGGAGTCTTCACCAGAGATGCGACAACGTCGGGTACACCAAGATCAACACTGCGACGCGCTGGCGTATACCCCACAACAGTGAGAGTGACTGTGTCTCCAATTTTGAACACGTCGCGCGCACTTCGCGGAATGGGTGTTGCCATATTGCGCAGTGGCACATAGCCAGCAACGTTGCCAATGGACACCGTGACGCCATTTGCTGCATACGTCTGCACAACTGCTTTTACCTTGGTTCCCGCAGGATGCTTTTCAACAAACTCCAAATACGGAACAACGTCGTTAGCCATGACAACAGGTGCAACAGAACGCGCCTTTTCAGGTGCACTCTTCTTGGCGCGCTTCTCTGCCTGACGCTTTTCAGGTTGTTGCTTTGTGGCAGGTTGCGCCTTCATGCGCGCGTTTGGCGGTGGTGCTTTGGGAACAGGCATGGGCTTGCTTGCTTCAGGACTTGCACTTGACTCTTTTTTGACCACAGCACCCGTGCGAACGGACCGACGACTTGTTGGCCCGCGAACAGGAAGTCGTTCAACAAAAACCCACCCAACAAGCGGAACGGGCTTACCGCCAATGAGTCGACCTTCATCGAACAACCACTTATATTTCCCGTGAAATTCCTGGTAACTGTCGTTCGAGAGAATTGATGCGTTCGCTTTGTCTGCAATGGCCAGAATGAATGCGTCACCACGACCAACGGCGCCTGCGGGCGGAGCAACAAGCTCGTTGTTTGCGATTGCTGTTTCGAACTCGGCGCGCTCTTTCTTGGCAATGCGATGCCCAAAAGTGGCGTCAACGATCACGGTGATCTTGGCGCCCTTGTATTCAGCAATCAGGGCGGTCACGGCCTCGTCGAGTTGGGCAAGGCTGGGCTCTGTTCGGCCCTCGGTCGCAATATTCGACCCGTCGACGATGATGTGCTTGGTCACCCATTCATTGAACCACTCACCACCCCTGCGAACGGGGCAATCCGACACGGTCGGGCAAGGTTTTCAGGCCTAGCCTGACCCGCGTGACGAATTTGCCCATCCGTGCCGTTCTGTGGGACTTCGGAGGGGTCATTCTCTCCAGCCCATTCGAGGCCTTTCGCCGGTACGAGGCTGAAAAGGGCCTGCCCACCGACATCATTCGCACGGTTAATGCAACCAATCCCGACTCGAATGCCTGGGCTCTCCTAGAGCGAAACGACATCTCCCCCGAAGAGTTTGATTGTCTCTTTGCAACGGAAAGCCAAGCCCTTGGTCACCGCATTCCTGGCGCCGACGTTTTGGCACTTCTTGCTGGCGAGGTTCGCCCACACATGGTTGCCGCGCTCGACACCATCATCGAATCGGGTCTTCTCACGGCATGTCTCACCAACAATGTGGTGTCAACGTCGCCCACCCCCACAGATCGTCAACAAGAAGTGTCGGCGATTATGGCCAAGTTCCACCACGTGGTTGAGAGCAGCAAGGTGGGTTGCAGAAAACCAGAGCCACGCTTTTACGAAATTGCGTGCGAACTTCTCAACGTTTCACCACACGAGTGCGTCTTTCTGGATGACCTTGGAATCAACTTAAAGCCAGCAGCCGCCATGGGCATGCGCACCATCAAGGTGGTCGATTCATTTGACGCGCTCGATGAGTTATCGGCGCACGTGTCGTTAACGCTTCGCTAGACCTACAGGCCAGCGAACGTATCGTCCATCAAGTCTTCGTGTTCTTGATCGTGGATTGCCTTTGAACCGGTAGCGGGACTGCCTGACGCCACACGAGACGCATGACGAAGGTCGTAACCGCGTTCCTTCAGACGCCAAATGAGGTGTTCCACGAAATGCCATGGACCCATGTTCTCTGGTTCTTCTTGCAACCACACCACTTCTTTTGCGTTGGGATAACGCAACAGAACTTCGTTGATTTGATCAATGGGGAACGGATACAACTGCTCAACACGTACAACAGCCACGGGAGCGTTGCGCTTCACGCGTTCGTTCATAGCGTCGTGTGCAACTTTTCCGCTACACAAGACAACGCGCTTCACGGATGCCTTGTCGGTCACGTGCGGATCATCCAAGACTTCCAAGAAAGAACCAGACGTGAACTCACTGATGTGAGAGCGACTTTCTTTCATACGAAGTGGCTGCTTCGGTGTGAAGATGACCAAAGGCTTACGAACATCGCGCAGAAGCTGACGCCGCAAAACATGGAAGTACTGCGCCGCCGTTGTGGCATTAACAACTTGAATGTTGTCTTCCGCACACATTTGCAAGAAGCGCTCAATACGGGCGCTTGAGTGTTCGGGTCCTTGTCCTTCAAAACCGTGTGGCAACAACAGAACAAGTCCGTTCTCCTGCTTCCACTTGTCTTCGGCAGCAACGATGTACTGGTCAATAACAATTTGAGCACCGTTTACGAAGTCGCCAAACTGGCCTTCCCACAACACGAGTGCATTGCGATTGGCGTGCGAGTAGCCGTACTCGAAACCAAGTGCGGCGTATTCAGACAGCAACGAGTCGTACACCCAGAAATGACCTGAGGCGCCCGGAAGATGCTTCAAGGGCAAGAACGTGTCTTCATTCTCAACATCAACCAACGATGCGTGACGATGGCTGAAGGTTCCACGGCGTGAGTCTTCTCCAGCAAGACGCACGTCATAACCCTCTAGCAACAATGACCCGAATGCGAGTGCTTCACCCACACCCCACTCAAAATCACCATCGGTTTGATACGCCTTCTCTCGAGCTTCAAACTGGCGCACCAATTTGGGATGCACATTGAAGCCTTCGGGATAATTCGTCAATTGGTAGAAAATCTTCTCGATTGTCTCTTTGTCGACTCCGGTATTTACGTGTGGCAACACACCAATTGGGATGGGTGGCTTTGCCGCTTTTACCTTGGCGGGGGCATTCTGACGTGTGTCGTCTAGAGCTGACTGCAACTTGCCTTGATAGTCCTGAAGTGTTTGCTCAGCGACATCCATAGTGATGTCTCCACGCTTAACCAAGTGCTCCACGTACATCTTGCGCACACTGCGCTTTTCTGCAATTGCCTTGTACATCAGCGGCTGGGTGTAACTGGGGTCGTCACCTTCGTTGTGTCCGTGCAAGCGGTAACACATGAGGTCAATGACAACATCCTTATGGAACTTCTGACGGTATTCATACGCCAAGCGAGCAACACGCGCGCATGCTTCGGGATCGTCACCGTTCACATGGAAGATGGGTGCCTGAACTGTCTTGGCGACATCTGTTGCGTACAACGATGAACGTGCAAACTTTGGCGAGGTGGTGAAACCAATTTGGTTATTCACCACAAGATGGATTGTTCCGCCAACGCGATATCCATTGATATCGCTCATAGCAAGACCTTCGTACACAATGCCCTGGCCGGCAAAAGCAGCATCGCCATGCATAAGCACTGGAATAACGCTGTACAGAAGTGGTGGCTGAATGCTGTCTTGCTTTGCGCGCACCATTCCCAACACAACACCATTCACTGTTTCCAAGTGACTGGGGTTCGCTGCAAGTTCAACGTCAATTGCGTTTCCGTTTGCCGAGTGGTACGTACCGTGTGCACCAAGGTGGTACTTCACGTCACCACTTCCCTGCACCGAGTCGGCACTGAGGTGACCTTCAAACTCTTTGAAGAGTTTTGAATAGTCCTTACCCATGACATTGACCAACATGTTCAAGCGACCACGATGCGGCATACCAAAGACAACGCCGTGCATGCCGTCGTCGGCAGCAGAACAAAGAATTTCGTCCACCATGGGGATCATGGATTCAGCACCTTCAAGGCCGAATCGCTTTGTGCCCACGTACTTAGTTGCTAAGAACTTCTCGAATGCTTCAGCAGCGTTTAAGCGCTCGAGAATTCGCAGCTTCTTGTCGAGTGTTGGCGTATATGTAACGCCTTCCATCTTTGATTGAATCCAGCGCTGTTCATCTGTGTCTTGGATGTGCATGTACTCGACGCCAATTGTGCGGCAATACGCATCGCGCAGAACACCGAGCAGGTCGTCCAATTTCATCTTGGAGCTACCAGCAACGCCACCAGTGAGGAACTCACGCTCAAGATCCCAAATGGTGAGGCCATAGTTTGCCGGGTCTAATTCGCGAGGAAGTCGTGGTTCTTTCCAGCGAAGTGGATCGAGGTCGGCGATGAGGTGCCCACGAACTCGATGCGAGCGAACAAGCAGACTGACCTGCATCTGCTTATGCATCATGGTCTCTTCACGATTCATTGGCGAATGATCAGAGGCCCACTGCACCGCTTGATAGGGAATCTCCAAACTGCGGAACAAGTCGTCGTAGAAGTTGTGCTCCCCTAGCAACAACTCGTGAACACGCTTCAAGAACAAACCACTTTCGGCACCTTGAATAATGCGGTGGTCGTAGGTGCTGGTGACGGTGACAACTTTTGAAACACCCAAAGTGTTCAAGTTGGTTTCGTCGGCGCCTTGGAACTCAGCGGGGTAATCAATGCTTCCCACACCAACAATGACGCCTTGGCCCGGCATGAGACGTGGAACCGATTGAACAGTTCCAATAGTGCCAGGGTTCGTAATGGAAACATTTGCACCCTGGAAGTCAGCAATTGTGAGTTTGTTGTTCTTTACTTTGCGAATGATTTCGTCGTAGGCAACAAGGAATCCGGCAAACGACAACGTGTCGGCTTCACGAAGAACAGGCACGACAAGGTTGCGGGTTCCGTCACCCTTGTCGACGTCTACGGCAAGACCCACATTGACATGTGGGTTACGAATGATTTGTGGCTTTCCGTCATTGTCAATGGTGAATGCGTTGCGCATGTTGGGAACAGCGTCGGAAATTGCACGAACAATGGCATAGGCGATGATGTGCGTAAATGACACCTTTGTTAGGCCATGACGCGACCGGTAGTCGTTGATTTGCTTACGGTTGACTTCCAACAAACGTGCAGGAACATTGCGGAAACTTGTTGCGGTGGGAACCGACAAACTCTTTTCCATGTTGGTGACAATTGCGGCGCCGACACCACGAATAGGTTCAGGCGTGATGTCGGATGCAACGGGAACAGCAGCAGGAGTTGCTGGCGCAGGTGCTGGAGTAGCGGCAGGAACAGCGACAGCGGGAGCCGGTGCACTGGCTGGCGCAGGTGATGCAGGTGCAGCAGTGGTCTGCGCGCCATTTGTCATGCTTCGGTAATCGCTAAAGAACTCGCGCCATGCTTCGCTGACAGATGCGGGGTCAGCGCGGAACTGTTCGTACATCTCTTCAACGAGCCATGAGTTGGCTCCGAAGTCCTGCGTGCGGTCAGCTAAGTCAGCCATATTGTCGCCTCAGATCGTTGCCCCGAAGGGCGGTGGGGTACCTGGGCTAGGCACCACGGACGCCATTGTCCGCGTGACGAATGGTACTTGTCAGGCATGCCCCAGCCGTCTCTTTAGGGTGCATCGGGGAGTAAATTCGGTCTCATGAAGCGCGCTCTCCCCTTTACCGCTGTCCTCGCTCTTGCCTTTGGCCTTGCTGCGTGTGGTTCTCCATCTAGTTCCACCCCGTCAGACCTTCCACCAGCGGCCGAAGAAGGTCGCCAGCTTTCCAAGAACAACGGATGCGCCGGATGCCACGGCTCAAATTTCGGTGGCGGTGTTGGACCAACATGGCAAGGACTCAGCGGCTCATCGGTGTCGCTTGCAAACGGAGAAAAAGTTCTCGCAGACCGCGCGTATCTCATCGAGTCCATCAAAAACCCCAATGCAAAGCGAGTCGCTGGATTCTCTAGCGCAATGCCCGCTGTGTCGCTGACCGACGACGAGATTTCAAAGATTGTCGACTTCATCGAAACGTTGAAGTAGCCACTTCACACCTCATCGCACAATAAGAAAGAGCCACCCTTTCGGGTGGCTCTTTCCGTTAAGTACTGAATTCAGTTGTGTTAGCTGAACACCGAGATGGAAACCAGGAACAACACAGCCCACAGAACGACAGAGCTGATGATGGCGTTCTTATGGCTTTCGTATGGCCACAACATCTTGTTGCCGGCCTTGATTCCACCAAACTTGCCCAACGCGTTCAATTGCAACAACGCAATGATGACGCAGGAAATGAGCACGAATGTGTTGGCGTTCCCTGGAGTTGCTTTGAACACGGTGTAGAAGTGCGACGTACCAACCATGTAGAACAACATGGAGACCGAGAAGATCATGTTCTGACGTGAAGCAAGCATTGCGCGACGGCCAGCGGTTGCTGCGTCGGGATTTGCCTCTCCGCCGTTAAGAACATTGGTGGCATTGGCAATGACAACCTTCTGGTTCTTCCAGATGATCATCCACACGTTTGCGGCCATGAGAATTCCGAGGGTCATACCCACAGTGATGGCTGCGTTCGTTGCGTTTGCAGGTGATGATCCTTCGTGGTTCATGAAATTGTTCATGTAGTCGGGCACAACAATGGTGATGAGAAGGCCAGTTGCCAAGGTGGCAATGGCTGCCCAACGGAACCACCACAACGCGCGAGTTGCGATCTGTGTGATGGTGATGTTGCGTGCTTTGCCTTCATCGCCATAGGCGGCCAAGCCAGGAACCTGGACGAAGTTGAAGTAGTACAGCAAGCCAATCCATGCAATACCCGCCAAGATGTGCAGGTACCTGAAAAAGAAATTGCCGATGAGTTCTTGCGTGAACCATTCCGCTGCAATCATGTTTTACCCCTTAGGTGAGGGCCCGTATGGGCGCAGTGGTCAAGTTACCCCGACAGCGCACGGGAAGGGTGGAACCAACTGTCCCCAACTAACCTCAGAGACACCATGGCCCACGAGTTCATCTATACCTGTTACAAACTGGCGAGGTTTTACCCTCCCGACCGCACCATCCTTGAGAACATCTCGCTCTCCTTCTATCCAGGCGCCAAAATCGGCGTCATTGGCTCGAATGGCAGCGGTAAGTCCAGCCTGTTGCGCATCATGGCTGGCCTCGACGACGGTTACTCGGGCGAAGCCCGCCTCACCCCAGGTTTCACGGTGGGCCTCCTTGACCAAGAGCCCCAACTCGACTCCACAAAGAATGTCTTAGAAAACGTCATGGACGGCGTGGCCCCCATTCGCGACATGTTGGCCCGCTACGAAGAAGTGATGGCCATGTGGGGCGACCCCGATGCCGACTACGAGAAGGTGGGCGCACTCCAAGCAGAACTTGAAGACAAAATTGCCGCCGCCGACGCATGGAGCCTTGACCGCAATGTTGAAATTGCCATGGACGCATTGCGGTGCCCACCAAACGATGCCGACGTCACCACGTTGTCTGGTGGTGAGCGACGCCGTGTTGCGTTGTGTCGTCTTTTGTTGTCTCGTCCCGACTTGTTGCTGTTAGACGAACCAACCAACCACTTGGACGCAGAAAGCGTGGACTGGCTGGAACGATTCTTGAAGGAATACCCCGGAACAGTTGTGGCCATTACCCACGACCGTTATTTCTTGGACAATGTTGCAAAGTGGATTCTTGAACTCGATCGCGGTCGCGGCTTCCCATTTGAAGGCAACTACTCATCGTGGCTTGAACAAAAGCAAGCACGACTAGAGGCCGAAGACAAGCAGAGCGACAACCGTCAGCGCACATTGCAACGCGAATTGGAATGGGTGAAGATGTCGCCGAAGGCACGCCAAGCAAAAGGCAAAGCGCGACTGGCTGCGTACGACAAGTTGCACGCCGAAGCAATGGCTGCCGAACGTGGACCGGACAAATTGGAAATTAATATTCCTGCTGGCCCACGCCTTGGCGACAACGTCATCAAGGTGGAGAACTTGTCGAAAGGTTTCGGCGATCGACTTCTCATTGAAGATCTGTCATTCTCTCTGCCGCCTGCCGGAATCGTCGGAATCATCGGACCAAACGGTGCGGGTAAGTCCACGTTGTTTGCAATGCTCACGGGTCAACAGGCACCGGACTCTGGCACCATCACCGTTGGAGACACCGTTCAATTGAGCTACGTCGACCAGAACCGCGACTCACTCGACCCAGCAAAGAGCGTGTACGAAGAAATCACCGAAGGTGTTGAACACATGAAAGTTGGTGGCCGCGAAATTCACGGCCGTGCGTATGTTGCAAGTTTTAACTTCAAAGGTGCCGACCAACAAAAACTTGTTGGCGATCTCTCTGGTGGCGAGCGCAACCGAGTGCATTTGGCCAAAGTGCTGAAGCGCGGCGGAAACGTCTTGCTACTGGACGAACCCACCAACGACTTGGACGTAGACACATTGCGTGCTTTGGAAGATGCTCTCGAACAGTTCCCCGGTTGTGCAGTGGTCATCAGCCACGACCGGTGGTTCTTAGACAGAATTGCCACGCATGTACTTGCATTCGAAGGCGATAGCCAAGTGCGCTGGTTTGAAGGCAACTTCAGCGAGTACGAATCATGGCGCCGCAAAGAACTTGGTTCTGCTGCCGAACAGCCACACCGCATCAAGTACAAGCCACTCTCTCGGTAATAGCCATGTCGTTGAAACTCATCAAGCTCACCTGTTTTGGTCTTTTCCTTGCTGGTCTGCCATCCATCATCGTGTCTTCCATTCGTGGCAACAACGAGGGCTGGGTAGTCACCTTCGGAATGATTACTGCGGTAGCAGCGCTTGTGTTAATTGCAGTGTCTGCAGTGACATCAACTCGTCGAATTGATGCGTTCAACGATGTTCTTGCTGAACAGGTAGAACAACGAGTTCAACAACTTGTAAGTGCCGGAGCTGACGAAAATGAAGTACGAGCACTATTGCGCGACACCATTGAATTAACTCGCGGTCAACAGTGACCAACGATGTGTTGTTTGAATCCTGGAAAGGATTATCCGACGCTGATTTGGCCACCGTTCTTGCACAACATGTCGGCACGCTCTTGGTACAACATCGCGAACAACTCATCGATCGTGGAAATGTTTCTGTCTGGCAACTAAAAGATTCTGGTGACATGCTCGCCCATCATTTCCTGATGGATGCATTTCGCGCAGTTCGCCCCAATGATGCAGTGTTGTCGGAAGAGGGTCACGATGACCGTAAGCGTGTGCACGCCGACCGTGTTTGGATTGTTGATCCGCTAGACGGAACAAACGAATACGGCGAAGGTCGCGCCGACTGGGCAGTGCACATTGCTCTGTGGGAAAAGACTGCACTCACTGCAGGTGCAGTATCGCTACCAAGCATCGACACTGTTTTCTCCACCGATCCAGCACCTGAACTTCCACCAAAGGAAGGACTAAAGCCACGTTTAGTGACGTCGCGCAACCGTGCTCCTTACGCAGCAATTCTGGTCGCAGAAAACATGGACTGCGATGCGTTTCGTTTAGGAAGTGCAGGTGCAAAGGCCATGTCCATCATTATGGGAGAGGCAGACATCTACGTTCACGACGGTGGGATGCACCAATGGGATACTGCTGCACCAGCTGCTGTTGCGCAGGCGGCCGGGCTTCATGTCAGCCGCATAGATGGCTCGCCGCTTGAATACAACGACGCTGACACATGGCTTCCCGATTTTATTGTGTGTCGTCCTGAATATGCAGATGAAGTGCTTCATTCCATCTGGGGACGCGACCCACGTCTTGACTGACACAGGCATGCGCAACCATTAGACAATGAAACGGCTCATCATCTACGCGTCCACCTTCATCATTCTTTGTGCTGCATGTGTTGAAGCCATCTCAACCCCTACCGATGTCACCAATTCATCGGTACCAACAACCACCACTAGCGACCCCATCAGCGAATCTTCCACCACATCGTCAATCGCACTGCCAAGTTCCAGTGTGGCCACACCAAAAAGATCACCAACAACACCGTCCGCAATTGACGACATTGATTGTGATGAAGCCGAAGAGTTGTACGACGAGGGCAACAACGACGATCTTGCCGACTACTGCGACTACGGACCCGACGGCGAGTGGGACACCGAAGACGATTACGACAGTTGGGAAGAGTAAGTCACCACTTTGGTTCGTGTTGGCCCAGTTTTGGAACAGGACCATACGTTGGCGAATAGTCGCTGAAGTCCACAGGTGAATTCACCGCCCTGTACGGCGCTTCGCCTGGCTGTGGTGTCATGTCAACAAACGCACCAGCCGCAATTGCTTGCGAATCTTGTACAACATCGGCAATGGAATTCAATGGCGCCCACCACACATCGTGTGCATCAAATTGTGACGTCCAATAGTCGTAGGTGTTGGTTGAGAAGTGGTCGTCGAGAACTGCTGTGAATTCAGCAGCATTAATTGAGCGGGCCCTTGCATTCTTGAAGTTCTCAACACTTGCCAAGTCTTCACGACCAATTGCTTTCAGTAGTCCTGGAAAATGCCTGTCTGCTTCAAGACCAAGAAGCCAGAACGCGCGCCCATCAGAACAGCGATAACAATTCATTTGTGGAGCGGGATTGGCACGATTTGTTTTCGTACTCTGACGCTTTCCGTACCGGAGATACACACCAATGTCCCACCCCAACGTGTACATACCCGTACGCAACAAACTTGTAGAAACAAATCGACCCTTACCCGTGCGTTCACGATCAAACAGTGCCGCCATAATTCCTGACGCAAGTGCAAGACCTGTGGTGTGATCACCTTGACCACTGCGCAGAGCAGGAGGTAATTCATTAGGCGCAACGGTGGTGTGAGCAATTCCCGAACGAGACCAGAACGCACCAATGTCATAGCCAGCTCTGTCTACGTCTGGCCCCGACAGTCCGTATCCGGTAATGATTCCGTAAATGAGGCGCGGAAACTTCTGCGTGAGCGCATCTGCATCCAAACCCAATCGTGCAAGTCCGGCGGGGCGAACATTGGTGACGAAGACATCGGCGTCTGCAAGTAACGACATCATGGATTCCATGTCTTTTGGCTGACGAAGGTCCAGCACAACGGACCGCTTGCCGCGATTATCGATTTCAAATGGTGGGACGCCTTGTTGATCGGCAACTCCAAGCGCGCCAAAAACTGCGCGCTGCGGGTCACCAGTTGGTGGCTCTACCTTGATGACATCAGCACCCCAGTCGGCCATGACACCGGTGACTGCGGGACCTGCAACCCACACGCCCATTTCAACAACCTTCACTCCGTGTAATGGTCCGTGAGTCATTGCCCCTCCTTATTCCCACCTTCATTGTGTCCTATGTCGCCCATCGTTCCCGAATGCGAACGGCAGACTGACGAAGTGACGAATACGGCTACTGACCTTGAATGGGGCAACTTTTCAGAGTCTGGTCCCTGGAACCTAGACAGAGACTCCATTTCGTGGTCACGCGTTGCCATTGTTTTGCGCGACCAAGCGCAGGCTGAAGTGCCGCGACTTATTCGTGCTCGCAAACTTCCACCTCTGAAGCGACTTGTGGTGGTTACCGTGCGCCTTGGTTGGGCGCTACTGCCTTGGTTCTGGCGAAAGAAGCGAAATCGATTTGCAACACCCGAAGAATCGCGCGCGTTTCTATCACTTCGTCTTCGACACGCCATTGAAAAACTTGGCGCTACGTACATCAAGTTGGCCCAAATTATCTCTAGCGGTGAAGGTCTTTTCCCTTCTGAACTAGTCGACGAGTTCAAGCGTTGTCGCGACCAGGTTCCACCAGAACCATGGGACAGTGTGCGCACCACCGTTGAACAAGATCTCGGAGCACGAATTGAAGATGTGTTCTCTTCTTTTGAAAAGACTGCGTTAGCAGCAGCATCTATCGCGCAAGTACACCGGGCAACACTGCACACTGGCGAAGACGTAGTCGTGAAAGTACAACGGCCTTCAGTCTCGGTACTTGTCCGACAAGACCTTCAGGTAATGGCCTGGCTTGCGCCGTTCATGATTGGTCGCATCAAGGTGGCGGCTTTGGCTAATCCACCGGCACTCGTTGAATTGTTCGCAGAGACCATTGTTGAAGAACTCGATTTCCGTATGGAAGCCAGCAACATGGTGGATGTCGCATCAATGTTGCACGACCTCAATCAAGAGGCGTACATCGTTCCTCGCCCGCACTCATCGCTTGTGACGCGGCGTGTACTCGTGATGGAAAAACTTCAGGGCTTCAACTTCGATGACGTTGAGGGAATGCAGGCAGCCGGCATTGATACCGAGAGCGTGATTCGTGCCGGAATGATCTCGTTCATGGAGGGCGCTCTCATTCACGGCGTCTTCCACGGAGACCTACACGGCGGCAACTTGTTTGTGTTGTCCGACGGACGCACTGCTCTTCTTGACTTTGGCATTGTGGGTCGACTCTCACAAGCACGTCGCATGGCGTTTATGCGCCTCATGTTGGGCGCCACCACCAACGACCTACGCGGCCAAGTTGCGGCATTACGTGACCTTGGCGCCTTGCCCATGGACACCGACATTGATGCGGTGATTGTTGACCTCAAATTGGACCAGCCCGTTGACCCCACCACGTTGAACGGCGAAGAACTTGTTCAGGAAGTACAACGCATTGTGAAGTCGCTTCTTGCCTACGGTGCAAAATTGCCGAAAGAGCTCATGCTGTATGTGAAGAACATGGTGTTTTTAGATGGTGCAATCGCACGTTTGGCTCCCGACTTAGACATCATTGCCGAACTCACCAACATCACAATGATCTTCACCCAACGCCACGGCGAGCGCCTGTTCCGGGAATTGGGTATGGACCAAAGCTCTTTCCAAATTGACCTCACCAGTGTCAAGAACAGCCTCGGCGTCGATGAGTCCACTGACTCGCTCACGTATCGCGAACTGCAACGTCGCCGTGAACTGATTCAAAAGCGCATGAAAGACCACTTGGTCGGCTGACATTTTTGTTGCTCCCCCGCCATAGGAAAGAATGTCGGGGTGAGGTTGATTGTTGCTCGGTGCACAGTGGAATACGCAGGTCGCTTAGAGACCCGTCTTCCTGAAGCACTTCGACTGGTCATGGTGAAGGCCGACGGTTGTGTAGCCATTCACTCTGACGGCGGCGCGTATAAGCCTCTCAACTGGATGAATTCTCCAAACACAATTGAAGACAACACAGACCATTGGATTGTTCGTAATCCAAAGGGCGAAGCCATGACCATCACATTCCACGAGATCTTCCACGACACTGCGCACGAACTTGGTGTTGACCCAGGCCTCGAAAAAGATGGAGTGGAAAAACAGTTGCAAGAGCTTCTTGCAGCATCACCTGAGGTAATGGAACCAGGGCTTGTTCTTCTTCGCCGCGAGCATTACACCGCACTGGGACCCGTAGACATTTTGTGTAAAGACCCCGCCGGCAACACCGTAGTGATTGAAGTAAAACGCCGCGGAGAAATTGACGGCGTGGAACAACTCACCCGCTACTTGGCAGACCTTGAAAACGACCCAACATTGATCCCCCTGCGCGGAATGTTTGTTGCACAAAGCATCAAACCCCAGGCACGCACACTTGCCGAATCGCGCGGCATTGTGTGCGTGGAAGTGGACTATGACGAACTACGCGGCAAGAAAAATGATGACTGGACGTTGTTCAGCTAAAGCGGACGAGTCCTTGGTCGATGACTTTGCGATCACCAACGAATGTCTCGAACAATGCTTCGCCAGCACCGCTGTTCCAGATCTTCACGGTGAGTGCATCACCAGGGAAAACTGGAGATGCGAATCGTCCTTCAATGTGCTTGAAGCGATCGGCGTCGCCACCACAGAGTGCATTGAGTAGTCCGCGACCTGTGAACCCGTAGGTGCACAGACCATGCAAGATGGGTCGCGGGAAAACTCCTGCTGCAACCGCAGGGTGATTGGGGTCAGAGTGCAATGGGTTGCGGTCACCGTTCAAGCGATACAACAACGCCTGGTCGGCTGTTGTTTGGAATGTGACTTCATGATCGGGAGCACTTGCTGGTGGTTCGTTTACTGCACCACTTGGCCCACGCTCTCCCCCGAATCCGCCTGCATCGCGAATGAACACTGACGAACGCGTGGAGTACAACGGCTTGCCAGCAGCATCGGTGGCTTCTGCTTCCGTCACAATGACTGCAGCTTTCACCTTGTCGTACATTGCGACGAGTTTGCTCTGCACTGTTGCAGTTCCCTCAACAGGAAGTGGCTGATGCAATGTGATGGCTTGAGATGCGTGTACCAAGTTTGCAAAGTTGAACTCGCCAACGTTGCGCATTGGGTTTGAGTTTGCACCACCTTGGCCATAGCCAAGTACGACCGGCATTGTTGGCAATGCCTTTTGTGTGACGCCAGTTGAGTTTTCCGTGACGTACTGCAATTGATCGGAACTCACATTCAAACTCACTGCATAGAGCAACGAGTCTGTAGAAGTCCATGAAATTTGGTACGGCTCACCAACGGAACCGACTGCTGCTGGATTTAATGCCATTGTTCTTCCCCCTGTAGTCGCTGTGACTTACTTCTTGTTGAGTGTGTTCTGTGGGTATGAGCCGTCGCGTCCGTCCATACCTGCGTTCGGACGTGCCTTTGCCAACATGTCGGCAACAACTGGACCCAACTTGGTGGGATCATCAATTGGCGCAACGCTTGGACCGCGGTGCCAACCTTCGGCAATTGCCAATGTCTGACCACTTGCTTCAAAGATGCGACCAGTGACATCGCCTGCTTCGTTTCCGGCAAGCCATGTAACGATTGGTGCAATCCATCGTGGTGAACGCATTTCGCGCTCTTCATCTGTCTCTGGCGCATTACCCAAGCCCTCGGTCATACGTGTGAGTGCCACGGGAGCAACTGCATTAACGGTGACACCAAAGCGTGCAAGTTCGAGTGCTGCAATAACGGTGAACGATGCAATGCCAGCCTTTGCTGCGCCGTAGTTGGTCTGACCAATGTTTCCGTAGATGCCCGACACCGACGTGGTGTTGATAATGCGTCCGTACACCTCTTTGCCAGCCTTTGCTTGCTCACGCCAATAGGCAGCAGCCCAACGTGCTGGACCAAACGTGCCCTTCAAGTGAACCTTGATGACAGCGTCCCATTCTTCTTCGGTCATGTTGGTGAGCATGCGGTCGCGCAAGATTCCGGCGTTGTTCACCACGATGTTGATGTCGCCGAAGGTTTCAACGGCGGTGTTGATGAGGCGTTGTGCGCCTTCCCATGACGAGATGTCGTCGCCGTTCGCAACAGCTTCGCCGCCCATGCCCTTAATTTCGTCAACAACTGATTGTGCGGGGCTGACGTCGCCACCACTTCCGTCTACATTTCCGCCAAGGTCGTTGACAACAACCTTTGCGCCCTGGCTAGCAAGGCTGAGCGCGTGCTCGCGCCCAATTCCACGACCTGCACCAGTTACTACTGCAACACGACCTTCACACATTTTTGCCATGACGGCTCCTTCGGTAAGTACCGGCACCCCGTGGTGCCCATACCGATACTACGAACTGGTGTCACAGCACACATAGCCCGACCCGCCAATAGCCTCACAGGCGTGCCACACAAGGTTCTCGTCATTGGTGCAGGTCCGGCCGGAACTGCGTGCGCAGCCACCTTGCATCGCCTTGGGCATCATGTGACCGTGGTGGACAAAGCCACGTTTCCGCGCGATAAGTGTTGCGGAGATGGCCTGACCACCAACGCATTGCGCGTCCTTGACGAGCTGGGGTTCGACCCCACAACGGTTCCCGATTTTCAACCATGCGACGATGTCCTTGTTCGCTCTCCGAATGGTCGCGACATCTCGCTTCCCCTGCCACAGCAGCAAGGCCTGTTCGCTGCAATTGCCCCGCGAGAACAACTTGACCATGCACTTGTCACCATGTGCCGAGATCGAGGGATCACCATTCACGAGGGATGCGCATTTATCTCGCTTCCCCGTAACGATGCCGATGCGGTCGTTGCAGAAATTGAAGGGCTGGGAAACCTTGACGTTGACTTTGTCGTTGCAGCCGACGGCATGTGGTCTCCAGTTCGCAAAAGCCTGGGGTTATCAACGCCCGGATATCTCGGTGAATGGCATGCGTTCCGCCAATACGTCAGCAATGTCACCGGAAGTGCCGCTCGCACTCTGCACGTGTGGTTTGACGACGACCTCCTCCCTGGATACGCATGGTCCTTTCCATTGCCTGGCAACAGAGCAAATGTTGGTTTCGGAATTCTGCGCACAAGCGACAAGAGCGTTCAGTTCATGAACGACACGTGGCGCGACCTTCTCACACGGCCACATGTCGTTGAGGCTCTCGGTCCACATTTCTCTCCAGTAGGTCGCCATACCGCATGGCCAATTCCTGCACGCATTGATTCAGCAGTTCGATCATCGGGGCGAGTTTTGTTTGTTGGAGACGCAGTGTGCGCTACCGACACCTTGACAGGTGAAGGCATTGGACAAGCGTTAGAGACCGGAATTGCCGCGGCTCAGGCCATCCACTCAGGGAGCGACTCTGCATCCGTTCGACGTCTTTACTCCAACGCTTTGGACGCGACTCTTCTCGCCGACCACCGCATGTCGGTAGCTCTTGGAAAAATGCTCGCCTCGCCACGAATTACTCGCTGGGTGCTTGCACTCGTTAATACGAATAACTGGACCCGCAAGAACTTTGTGCGGTGGATGTTTGAAGACGAGGCTCGCGCGGTGATTCTTACGCCACGTCGCTGGCATCGCCAGTTCTTGAAACGGCCCGGTGCATTTCAGCAATAAATCGGGTTGTACGGTGGTGTCATGAAGACACGCCTCACGGAAATGCTCGATATTGAACTTCCCATCATGCTCGCTGGCATGGGTGGCGTCTCCTATAGCGATCTTGTTGCTGCGGTGTCAGAAGCGGGAGGCATCGGAACTTTCGGCGCAGCCCCTATGCCAACCGAATTATTGGTGTCAGAGATGGCTCGTGTTCGCACAATGACGAACAAGCCATTTGGTGTAGACCTCCTCACAGCGTCGCCAGATTCCATCGAGCGCAACTTGAAAGCCATCATCGAAGGTGGTGCAAGCATTTACGTTGCTGGCCTTGGTGTTCCACGCGAAATCATCGATGAACTTCACCGACACAACATTCTCGTTGGCTCTATGTGTGGAAAAGTTCGACACGCAACGGCAGCGGTAGCTAGCGGATGCGACTTTGTTGTTGCTCAAGGAACCGAAGCAGGTGGGCACACCGGAACAGTTGCCACCATGGCACTGGTTCCACAAGTTGTCGACGCTGTTCAAGGGAAAGTGCCCGTCGTTGCTGCAGGTGGAATCTTCGATGGTCGGGGTCTCGTTGCAGCGCTTGCTTTGGGTGCAGAAGGCGTGTGGATTGGAACAAAGTTCATTGCAACACACGAAGCGCATACGGGCACTGGCTACAAAGAAAAAATGTTAGAGATGGCCGAAGACGACACCGTGGTCAGTAAGGCATACACCGGAAAGACATGTCGCGTTGCTCGTACGGAATGGACGCAATACTTTGACGAGCACCCAGAAGAGTTGCAGGGTTTCCCTGGTCAAGCAATCGCAACTATTCAGGCAGGAATCCACCACTTGGGGGTTGGTCCCGATGTTGTTCTCGACACCAATAAGGCGTTCATGGCAATTGGCCAAGCAGTAGGTGCGATTGACGAAATCAAGCCAGCACGTCAAGTTGTAGAAGAAATCATGAATGAGGCACGCAAAGTATTTGAGCGCCTCGATTCTCTGCGTTAAACAGCGCCACCTCCTGCGCTTCGAGACCTAGTCTCTAGTTCTCATGTTTTCACTCCTGCGCCGCAACAGAGACATACGCCTTGTGTTCGGCGCACAGGTGGTGTCATTTCTTGGGGACTGGTTCACATTCGTTGCAATGGCCGGACTCGTTGAAGACACTACGAACTCACGATTTCTTGTCTCGCTTGTTCTTGTCTCTATGACCATCCCAGGGCTCGTCATGTCGCCTATTGCTGGTTCATTCGCGGACAGATTTGACCGTCGACGAATTTTGGTCGTCGTGTCTGCACTTCAAGCACTGTCTGCTTCACTGATGTTGCTCCACTCATCAGCGGGTATCTGGATCCTGTTTGTTGCTCAATGTTCCATCGCTGGCCTGGCGTCGTTCGTCAGCCCCGCTACTGGTGCTGCAATTCCCAACTTGGTGTCGAACGAAGACGATTTGCGAAAAGCAAACGCCCTGTTTGGAAGCACCTGGGGAGTCATGCTTGCAGTGGGCGCGGCACTTGGAGGAGTCTTTGCCAGTGTCTTTGGACGCAACGCTGCATTCATTGCCGACATCGTCTCTTTCATTATTGCTGCGGTGTTGTTTGCGCGAGTACGTACCGCAATGCAAAGTCACGAAACAAAAACTGCTCAGTCACGACGTGCGCGACCGATAGCCGACATGAAAGAAGCATTTCATGTTGCCCGTGGAGACAAAGTCATCCTTGCCCTGTTGTGCTCCAAGATGACATTCGCCGTCGGTGCAGGAATTGTCAGTCAACTTGCAGTCCTGGCTAGCAATGTTTTCAATGCAGGTGACTCGGGACGCGGTCTCTTAATTGGTGTTCGCGGCGTGGGTTCTGGTCTTGGCCCCATCATTGGCGCTCGAATCGCAGGGCGAGACATGGCCAAGTTGCTGCGGGTATGCGGCGTAGCTGGGCTTTTGTTTAGCGTGTGCTACTTCTTCGCCGCATTAAGTCCCGCGCTCGGCATCGCTGCGGTGTTTGTTGCCCTTGCTCATCTCAGCGGTGGCGCACAGTGGACGTTGTCAACATTGGGTCTGCAAATACAGTCACCCGACCATGTTCGTGGCCGTGTACTCGCGGGTGACATGGCCTTAGTGAACATGATGATTGGAGTCACCAGCATTCTTGCGGGCATCACATCTGAAGTCTTTGGGGTGCGTCCAGCAATCATTGTGTTTGCATGCGCAGCCGCGTGCGCATCGGTGACGTACTTACTGGCTACTGCAGGAATTAGACGGCGTCTGCGCACTGCGTAGCCGCGCGCACTAACCGCGAACGGCGGGGATCTTCGTCGTACACGGTCATCATTGTGTTCATCACGTACGAAAACCCCATGTTTCGATGTGGATCACCGAATGACACAGACCCGCCAGCCCCGTTGTGGCCAAATGCACCGGGCCCGGAAAACAAAGAGCGATCACAGTGCAACATAAAGCCCATGGCGAAGACAGTCTCTGAGATAAGCACTACGTCCATCTCGCCATCTGGTGTGTTGTTTGTTGTTGCTTGCTCACGAACGGAGTCAGATAACAACCGCACACCATCTACTTCTCCAACTGCGGCTGCGTAAATACGGGCAAGCGACCGCGCATTACCAATTCCGTTTGCACCAGGTATTTCTGCTGCATGAACTTCGGCTTTATTGAATGCACCAGGTCCGAATGCTCCGTTGAGTCCCAACGCGTCTGCACCCTTTGTTCCGGGGGCGCTTCGTTCCATCATGATTCGTGCAATGTCTGGCGGAAATTTTGGAATGGGATGCGCCATCAGTCGCGCAACACGTGGTTCCAATTCCGCGGGCAAACCAATATGAAAATCGGCGCCCAGTGGTGATGCAATGTGATCACGCACAAATGTTCCAAGGCTCTTGCCGGTTACACGCCGTACAAGTTCACCAGCCAACCAACCGAACGTGATGGCGTGATATCCGTGAGTTGAATCAACAGGAAAGCGTGGTGCCGTGTGTGCGAGTCGTTGAGTGACCGTGTCCCAGTGAAGGGCCTCGTCAAGAGTGATAGGGCCATCCACTGTGTACAAACCTGCGCGATGTGACAACAACTGAGCCACGGTCACTGTGTCTTTGCCATGTGCTGCAAACTCTGGCCAGTATGTGACAACCGGTTCTGAATAATCGAGCAATCCTTGTTGCACACACATTGCAACGGCTAGCGAAGTGATGCCCTTCGTTGTAGAAAAGACCACTTGCAGCGCATCGTCACCGTATGGCTGTGTGTGGTCTTTGTCCCGCCAACCACCAACAAGGTCAACGACGCAAGCACCGCGGTGGTACACCGCGACTCCCGCGCCGTGTTCCTCTCCGTTTTCAAATCCTTCAAGGAATGCGTCGCGCACTGGCTCCCAACCGGAAGCCACGCGGTCAACTGTGAGGATGCTCATGATCAGGCGTCGACAATTGCGCGAAGCTTCTCAATCTGACCCACTGGGTCTGGTCCAACAGGGTTCACCGACAACACGGTGACTCCGGCCTCTTTGTATGCCGCAATGCGATCACGAATGAATCCGGTGCTTCCCACCAGGTTTGCATTCATGATCCACTCGCCCGGAATAGCCGCAGCGGCTTCGTCTTTCTTGCCATCCAAGTACAAGTCTTGAATTTCTACTGCTTCTTTTTCAAAGCCGTAGTCACGACAGACGTCGTTGTAGAAGTTTTTGCCGCGTGCACCCATGCCGCCGACATACAACGCCATGTTCGGACGTGCAAAATCGAGAATTTTGGTTTGCGCGTCACCCGTGAGTGAGTCATCGATTGCCAACATTCCACCAGCAGAGATGTCGAGGCGTGGGCGATTGGGGTCACGCTTTGCAAGACCAGCCTTCAACTGATCACCCCATACGTTGTGGTAACGCTCTGGGTAAAACATGATGGGCAACCAACCGTCTGCCAGTTCAGCAGTTGCTTCAACACTCTTGTCTTTCAACGATGCCCACCAAATGGGGATGTCTTTGCGCACAGGATGATTGATGATTTTGAGAGCTTTGCCTAAACCAGTTCCCTGACCTGCAGGAAGTGGAACTTGAACGGTCTTGCCGTCGTACTGCAATGGTTGTTCACGTGCCCACACTTGGCGACACACTTCGATGTATTCCTTAATGCGTTGCATTGGCTTCTCGTACGGAACTCCGTGGAAACCTTCAATCACCTGAGGGCCAGATGCACCTAGACCCAAAATGAAGCGGCCATCACTGACATAGTCACATCCGGCTGCGGTCATTGCCATAAGTGCTGCGGTTCGCGTGTACACGTTCACAATGCCTGTGCCAATTTCGATGCGATTGGTCTTTGCAGCGATGTAACCCACTTGAGAAATTGCGTCAAAGCTGTACGCCTCGGCAATCCACACCTGGTCAAGGCCTGCTTTTTCCAATTCGACAACGCGATTCACGGCTTCTTTGAATCCGCCCGAATACCCGAGACCCATTGACAGCTTCATAGCTTCCCCCTTTGATTGGTTCCCTGACCCTATTCCCCCATTCACTCCTCGTGCGAATGGAGGTGCCAATTGCCCCTCGTGGTGCGACACTGTTCAGGTGACCATCACCCCTACATCGTCCTTCGTCACCCTCCGCGACGGAATCTCTCTTCGGGTACTGCAGTGGACGTCGGTCGCCGATTCCCCAGGAATGCCGCTTTTGCTAATTCACGGACTGGCATCGAACGCTCGGCTGTGGGACGGCCCCGCACGAGTTCTTGCATCCATGGGTCATGCCGTTACCGCAGTCGACCTTCGAGGACATGGCTTCAGCGACAAGACCGACGCTGGGTACAACATGCACGAAGTAGCCGATGACATCCGAGACGTTCTTGACCAACTACCCGGATACTCATCCGCTCGAAAGCCAGTGCTGCTTGGCCAATCGTGGGGTGGAAACATCGTTGTGGAATGTGCACATCGCCATGGTGAACGAATCAGCGGAATCGTCGCCGTCGATGGCGGCACCATTGAACTCGCACACGCTTTCCCTGAGTGGGAAGAATGCGCCCGCACTCTTCGCCCACCCGCATTAGAGGGAATGAAATATGAACGCCTTCGTTCATACATTCGCGCCGCACATCCCGACTGGAGCGACGAAGCAATCGATGGCCAAATGCACAACATGGAACGTCTTGATGACGACACCATTCGCCCGTGGTTAACGCTTGACCGTCATCTCACCATCTTGCGAGGTCTGTGGGAACACACACCATCAGATTTGTGGTCAAACATTTCCGTACCTGTGCTGTTCACTCCGGCAGCAAAAGGTAACGATGCGCACACCACGTCAAAGCGAAAGCAAATTACACACGCACTCGCAACTCTTCCGCGCGCTCGCGCTGAGTGGTTTGAACCAGCCGACCACGACTTACACGCACAATTCCCCGAACGATTCGCAGCCGTTGTAGACGACGCCGTTAGCACAGGATTCTTTTCATGAGCATTCCTCGCATTCTCACCATCATGGGCTCGGGCGAAACAGCGCCCACCATGGTGTCCACACACCGCACTCTCACCTCGCGTCTGCCCGCACCAGCGAAAGCAGTGCTTCTCGACACTCCCTATGGGTTTCAGGAAAACGCTCCAGAGTTGGCACGAAAAGCTGTTGAGTATTTCAAGACATCGGTGAACGTTGACATCGCCGTTGCTGGACTGGTTCGTCTCCAAGACACTCATCTGCCAGCAGACCCTGTTGCCGTTGAACGCGGACTTCGGTCCATTTCCGATGCAACGTATGTGTTTGCCGGACCTGGCTCTCCCACTTACGCACTTCGTCAGTGGAATGGTTCACCCATTGCACAACTGCTCATCGACAAGATCACCAATGGCGGCATTGTTACTTTCGCCTCTGCGGCCGCACTTACATTGGGTAAAGCAACCGTTCCTGTTTACGAGATTTACAAAGTTGGACAGAACGTCGAGCGACTCGATGGTCTTGATATCTTGGCTGCCATTGGCATGAATTGTGCCGTTATTCCCCACTACGACAATGCAGAAGGTGCAAACCACGACACGCGTTTTTGTTACTTGGGAGAAGCACGGCTACTCATGTTCGAGACTCTTCTCGACAGTGACACATGGGTACTCGGCATTGACGAACACACAGGCCTCATTATTGATCTAGACAACAAGACTGCAACAGTCGTTGGAAACGGCACTGTCACCATTCGCCTGCGTAATGTTTCGCATGTCTTCCCAACGGGAAGTGTGGTGCCACTTGCTACTTTGCAGAACCCATGGTCGGCTTTGTCAAAAGATGGCGGAGTCGGTATTGGCGACGCACAGACAGCCAACGCTGGTGAAGCTCGCGCACAAGACACCGCGTCCGCAGTTCAACAGGCTGAGGGCATTGCCCCGCTTGGAAGCCTGGCCGAGGAACTTCGCCTGCGACAAGCGCAGTTCACAGAAGCTATTAATAATCGAGACGCCGATGGCGCAGTACGGGCTTGCCTTGCTCTTGAACAGGCACTCCACGATTGGTCCGCCGACACTTTGGACAGCGATGTTTCAAACCAGTGCCGACTAGCACTTCGTTCAATGATTTCAGCTCTTGGCGATGCGGCTGTCAGTGGAGTTCGAAATCCGCGTGATGTTGTTGCTCCCTATGTGGAAGCCATGCTTGCGGTTCGTGCAACCGTACGTGCTGAAAAGCGATACGACTTGTCCGACGTGTTGCGCGATGCATTTGTGAACATCGGAATAGAAGTGCGTGACACTTCTCAAGGCGTTGAATGGGAACTTCGAACCGAGGTTTAAACGTGATGCAGATGGGCGATACGTGATCGACCGCGTAGTCCGGTGAAGGCATACACAACGATGAACATTGTTGTTCCCACCAAAATGATCGTGGCACTTGCTGATGTGTCCAAGTGATACGACAAATACATACCCAGCGACGCCGAAACTGCGCCAATAAGCGGAGACACCCACAACATTCGTGCAAATGAATTGGTGGTCATACGTGCGACAGATGCCGGAATGACCAGAAGAGCGGAAATAAGAAGTGTTCCTATGACTCGCATGGTGACCAAGATGGTGAGCGACAACATGGCCATTAACAACGCCTCTATCAATGCCACCCTCACTCCAGACGTCTGTGCGACTTCAGGATCGAACGTTGCAAACAGAAAGTGGCGATACAGAGCAAAAATAATGACTGCCGTTAATACAGAAACTGCAGACACCGCAATAATGTCAACCGTCTCAACTCCGAGCACGCTGCCGAACAAGACGGCTTCAATGCTCTTCTTGGCCTGACCATAACGATTCAACAGCGCAAGACCTAATGCAAAAGACGCAGTGGTAACAACTCCAATCGCTGCGTCGGCACCAATAAGTTTGCGACGCGCAATTCGCCCGATGATGACGCCAGAGGCAACACCCCAAATGCCAGCACCCACGAAATAGTTCAGCTGCATGACGGCCGATGCAGCAGCACCACCAAAGACAGCATGAGACAAGCCGTGACCGATGTACGACATACCGCGCAACACCACAAAGACACCCAAAAGACCACACAGTGCGCCAGCCAGCGTTGCAACAATAAGACCGTTGTTGAAGAACTGGTAGCCAAATGGTTCGAAGATTCCGGCGGCAATCATTTATGCAAGTCCTCCCAAACGCCGCACAACCTCGGTATTGCCTTGATCTAAGACAACTGGCATTCCTCCGTGAATGAGGACTTCCATTGGTGCACCGTAGGTGCGTTCAAGGACATCGGAATTCAACACGTCGAGTGGTGATCCGTCTGCAATGACGTGAGTATTCATACACACCAAACGGGGCAAGTGAGCCGCGAGCCCATTGAGATCATGAGTGGTAAGAACAATTGACATTCCTTCGTCGTGCAAATCTGCCAACAAGTGCAGTACTTCGTGACGCGTGCGAACATCTACGCCAGAAGTTGGTTCGTCTAGAACTAACAATTCGGGCCGATGAAACAATGCACGAGCAACAAAAACACGTTGTTGTTGCCCACCAGACAGCTCCCGAATATGTCGATTCTCTAATCCCCCAAGCCCCAGTCGAGTAAGAACATCGATTGCGCCATCTCGTTCGTCTTGAGTAATGCGCGGGAAGAACCGCCCAGTTGTTCGAGTCATTGCCACTACTTCTAAAACAGTGACAGGAAAATTCCAGTCGACGCTCTCAACCTGAGGCACATACCCCATACGAAGACCAGGCTTTTTTGTGACATGTCCTTCGACAGGCGTGACTGCTCCGAGAATTGCCTTCAGCAGTGTGGTCTTGCCGGAACCGGATGGGCCCACAATGCCAACAAAGTCTCCTCGATACAGCGTGACATGTGCATCGTGCACAGCCACCGTTGAGTCATACGCACATGTGATGTGCGCACACTCGACAAGGACATCCGCGGTCACTGTGCGTATGTCGCGTTGTCGGGGATTCCGGTTTTTGTGTTGAACTTCTCAAGCGCCGACGCGTTGCCACCTAAGGCATCAACCATGGTGATGAAGTTGAACTTCATCAGATCGGCCCATGAATGGTCGTCGTCACCGGGCTTGCCGAGCAGGTCGTCGTCGCGCAAAACATCGATGTATCGAACACCAGCCTCTTTACCGATTTGCTCAAGGACTGGAGATGGGAACACTTCACTGCCAAAGACGGCCTTCACGTTCTCGGCCTTCACTTGCTCAATAAGACGTGCGATGTCTTGAGTAGATGGCTCTTCAAAAGATTGTGGCTGAATTGCGCCGATGACGGTGTACTTAAAGTGCAGTGCGAAATACGCATACGCATCGTGATACGTGAGCAATTTGCGAGACTCTTGCGGAATGGTGGCCGTTGCTTCAACCATGGCTGCATCCAACCCAGTGACCATCTCGGTCATCTTCACGTAGTTATCGTCATACACCGCCAAGTTCGCTGGGTCGGCCAATGCAAGCACATCACGAATCACTGTGATCATGTCCAAGACCATTGGCGGGTTTGTCCAAATGTGTGGGTTGGGCTTGCCACCTTCTTCCGGGAATGAAAAGTCATACACCCAATTGCTCTTCGGAAGAACAGCAGTACCTAGTTCACACACTGTTGTTGTGGGCGCCACGTTGGAGACCAATTCAAGTGTTGGGTCTTCTAAACCAAGTCCGTTCACAAAAACAATGTCAGCCTTCTCTACAACAGCAGCGGCGCTTGGAGGCGGCTCGTACGTATGTGAGTTGGTTCCTTCGGGAACGATGCCGTTAATTTCCACGTTGCCATTGCCGGCGATGCTTGCCACCAGACTCGTGATTGGTGCAACGGTGGTAACTATTCGCACTTTGCGGCCCGTGACCGGCAACGCCAATGAGCAGGCTGCCATTGCAGCCTTCGACTGCGTGTCATCTACAGAGGGATCCACCTTCTCACTGTCGTCAGGGACAGAAACGTCAGAGTCGGAACTTCCCGAGCCACTTGAGCACGCACCCAAAACAAGTACGAGGGCCATTAATGATGGTGCAATCTTTGTACGGCGCATGGGATTCAGACTAACTGCAAGAACAACAGAAAGTGAGGCGCCTAACGCGGGGTAACACCGAGCGTGAATGACTTGACTGCCCTCGCAAAAATATTGGCCTCCACGTCTGGCTCGGAAATTGGGGTGAGGTTTTTTGCCTTCTGTGCAAGTTCGGAGAACACCGTTGTGAGCACAAGGCGCGCCAAGTTGGCGCCAACGCACAAATGTGTTCCAAATCCGAACGACAAATGCGGGTTGGGATGACGGTGAATATCAAATTCAAATGGTTTGTCAAACACTGCTTCATCTCGATTAGCAGAGGGATACAACATAATGACTCGGTCTCCGGCGCGAACAGGTTGACCACCAATGACATCGTCGGTGAGTGCCATGCGGAAAAAGTTATTCAACGGCGTCACCCAGCGCAGCACTTCTTCAACTGCAGAATCTGCAAGTTCTGGATTCTTCGCGAGTTCTTCCCACTGGTCCTGATGATCACAGAAGGCGCGAAGTCCGTGGCTGATTGCCGTTCGTGTTGTTTCTGCTCCGCCAGCAATAAACAAGCCGACCTCATGAACGATTGACTCTGGCGGGAGTGGCTTGCCATCAATTCGAGCATGTGTCCAGATGGACATGAAGTCGTTACGCGGACACGCGGCAACTTCGCCAATAATCGGTGTCATCGCCCCGATGAACTCGCGATTGGCTTCAATAAACTCCGCCATCACTTCTGGGTCACGCTCTCGCATGTCAGTGCGCATAAGTCGCTCACTCCACGACTTCAAATGTGGCCACATCTCTTCGGGGAATCCCAAGAGCCGTGACGTGAGCCGCGCAGGTAGTTGCCCGGCAATCATGTCCACTACTTCGAAGTGACCTTTCTCAATTGCTTCGTCCACTAATTCGGCGACCAGCGAACGAATCTCTTCTGTTCGTGTGGCAACACCTGCGCGAGTGAGTTGTGGCTGCACCAACATGCGCTGTTGACGATGCCGTGGGTCGTCTTGAGCAATCATGTTGCTCTCGCCTGGTGAAAACACCGCGCGGTACACGCCGGCCGACGAGAACACCATGGAACGTCGTTCAACATCCATGACGTCTGCGTGACGAGAGATTCCCCACAGACCATTTTTCTCATCGCGATACACGGGCTCGTTTGCGCGCATCCACGACCACACATCGTGTGGATTGCGTTGGTACAACGCTGGATCCAAAAGATCGATTGTCATTCGTTCTGATGAAACAGTCATGTTCACCCTCCCCGCCGAGTTTCCGCCCACGATAAACCTTTTTCCGTGCTGGGTTCGGACGGAAGCCCAAGTACTCGCTCCCCCAAAATGTTGCGCTGCACTTCCCCCGTACCGCCACCAATGGTGAGTGCCTTCGAAAACATGTACCCGCTGTACCAACTCTTTGAGCGAATGTGTTTCCCTTCAACAGAGTCATCGGGGCCAATCACCATGGCATCAGCGCCGGTGATGTCTCGTGCTAACTCCATCACGCGCTGGCCATGTTCATCCGCCATGATTTTGCGAATGCTGGCCTCTGGTCCTGGTTGAGTTCCGCGAAGACGTGCGGTGAGAGTTCGCATACGAATGATTTCAAGAACTGTGTGCTCAATGTAGAGAGAAGCAAGTCGCTGACGCAGAACCGGGTGCGACACGCCCAAACCGCGTGCCTCATTAATGACATCAAGCGCAGTAGGGCCATTACCCCACAACACGCCACCCGTCGACAACGACACTCGTTCGTTTCCCAGAGTGACCTTTGCAAGGCGCCATCCGTCGTTGACTTCCCCCACCACATTTGCGTGGGGAATTCGCACGTCGGTGAAGAACACCTCGTTAAAACTGTCTGCACCTGCAATGTTACGAATGGTGCGAATTTCAATTCCTGGAAGATCCATTGGACAAATGAAATATGTAATGCCTTTGTGCTTGGCGACATCTGGATCTGTTCGTGCAATGAGAATTCCAAACTTTGAATAATGCGCACCAGTTGTCCACACCTTCTGGCCATTCACTACCCACTCGTCACCATCGCGAACAGCACGCGTTGACAAGCCAGCCAAGTCACTGCCAGCACCTGGTTCGCTAAACAATTGACACCAAATTTCTTCTGCGGCGAGTGCAGGCAAGACGTAACGATCTTTTTGTTCTTGCGTTCCCGCAAAAATGATTGTTGGCGCTGCCCATCCAATTCCAATTTGGTTTGAAGGTCGCGCAAGTTTTGCTCGAGCGAATTCGTCATCAATGATGAGCTGGTGAATGGGGTCGGCCCCCAATCCGTACGGAGCAGGCCAGTGCGGCGCGACATATCCGCTCTCTGCCAATTCTCTATTCGTGGGAGACGGATGTTGGGCTATCCACTGGCGAACAGCCACACGGCGAGGGTCGTCGTGTCCTGGCAAAAGTTCGTCCATGTGGTCAGAGTAAGCGGTCGGGACTACGGTGAACTACATGAGCCAATTGACATATGACGGAAAAGTTGCAGTAATCACCGGTGCAGGTGGCGGTCTTGGTCGCCAACATGCACTTCTTCTGGCCTCGCGAGGCGCACTCGTCGTTGTCAACGACCTTGGCGGAACCGTCGACGGGTCGGGGGCAGATTCAAGTGCTGCACAGAAAGTGGTCGACGAGATTCGTGCAGCGGGCGGAGAAGCCGTTGCGAATCACGACAGTGTGTCAACCCCCGAAGGCGGCGAAGGAATCATTCAGACCGCTGTCGATGCGTATGGACGTGTTGACATTGTCATCAACAATGCGGGAATTCTGCGCGACAAGACATTCCACAACATGACTCCAGATCTTGTTGACCCCGTTATCGATGTTCACCTGAAGGGTGCATTCAATGTGACTCGTCCAGCATGGATTCGCATGCGCGAGCAGGGCTACGGGCGAATCGTGTCAACATCATCTGCCGCTGGAATTTTTGGCAACTTCGGACAAGCCAACTACGGCGCAGCGAAGATGGGCCTTGTTGGGTTTTCACGAGTACTTGCTGCCGAAGGCGCAAAGTACAACATCAAGGCAAACGTCATTGCGCCACTTGCGCTCACACGTATGACCGAGAACCTCATGGGCGCAGTGGGCGACAAACTTGATCCAGCGCTTGTCACTCCAATTGTTGCGTGGCTTTCACATGAGGACTGCGATGTGTCTGGCGAGATTTACTCCGTTGGTGGCGGACGTGTTGCGCGTGTCTTCATTGGCGAGACACAGGGTTACTACAAGCCGAACATCTCCCTTGAAGATATTCGCGATAACTGGGAACAGATTCGCAATACAGACGGCTATCAAATTCCGGCCAATCTCCCTGAAGAGACGGCCATGTTCTTCAACGTTCTGAAGTAAGTGTCCACCGAGTCGGTTGACGAATTCCGTGTTCGCGCGGCGGCATGGTTGGCAGAACATCGCCACTATGCGCCTCGTGACTACGGTGCAATTTGCCCGCCCGACCTTATTGATGCCGCGGTCACGTGGCAGCAACGCATATTTCACGCAGGGTTCGCCGGACTTCATTGGCCTGTTGAGCATGGCGGTCAAGGGCTGTCACCTGCGCACCATGGCGCGTGGGTAGAAGAGTGTGCAAAAGCGAGTGTGCCACCGCTACTGAACATGGTGGGGCTTGTGTTGGCGGGCGGCGCGGTCATGGCGTTTGGGACCGATGAACAAAAACGTCAGCACCTTCATTCCACTCTCACTGCCGACAATGTGTGGTGTCAATTGTTTAGCGAGCCAGGCGCTGGCAGCGACCTTGGATCTCTTTCCACGCGCGCAGAACGGGACGGAGACAACTTCGTCATTAACGGCCAGAAGGTGTGGTGCAGTGGTGGTCGTTGCAGCAATTGGGGAATCCTCATGGCACGCACAAATCCCGACGCACCGAAACACGAAGGCATCTCGTTCTTCTTAGTTCCCATGGATCTTCCCGGCATTGAAGTTCGACCACTTCGGCAAATGACGGGCGAATCTGAATTTGATGAAGTGTTTTTTACAGATGTTCATCTCCCGACTGAACATCTCATTGGTCCACTCCATGGTGGATGGGGAGTTGGCATGGCAGTTCTCACGAACGAACGTGGCCACATCGGAGCCAGTGTCATCGGATTAGAACGACGCCTTGAATCAATCGCTGCGCTGGGTCGTGGTCGCGGGCTTGATTCATCGCGTAAAGACCAACTCGTTTCGCTGCTGTCGCTGGGAACGGCATTCAAAGCAATGGCACAGACGCAAGGACCCGTTGCGTCTACTGCGTCGTCATTGATGAAGCTAGGAATTACCGAAATGATGTTCGGCGTTGCCATGCTTCGCGGAGACATCTCAGGTGCCGACGCCATGCTGGAAGGGTCAGATGCATCAGGCATGCTCGCTGCACCAGGCGGGCGAATTGCCGGTGGCAGTAGTCAAGTGCAACGAAACATCATCGGAGAACGTCTCCTCGGATTACCGCGAGAACCAAAATGACTCAACACATTGCTTGTCAGGACTGCACGTTGATTCCCTCTATTGACGGAGTCACTATTGCTCTGCACGACTTCGGCGGAACAGGCTCCCCTGTTCTGCTTTCTCATGCCACCGGATTTCATGCACACTGCTGGGAACCACTTGCCGCAGACCTCGCTAGTGAGCACCACGTTGTTGGTTTCGACCATCGCGGATACGGCGATGCAGAAACAGTTGATCCCACCCATTTGGAGTGGCGCGCCTATGGTCACGATGCGCTTGCCGCAGCGCGTGCAGTATCTGCACAGCACGAAGGCGCGCCCCTTGTTGGCATTGGTCATTCAATGGGAGGCGCATCGCTCTTAATGGCGTCACTTATTGAACCATCACTGTTCACCGCCTTGTTTGTCTTTGAACCCATTGTGTTTCCGCCAGCAGACCCCGCAGATGCAGACCGCCCACCTAGTCCGCTTGCTGGTGGCGCCAGAAAAAGAAGGAGCAGCTTCCCAAGTTTTGAGGCAGCACTCGAGAATTTTTCTTCGAAGCCTCCAATGTCATCGTTTCATCCGGCTGCACGCCAGGCATATGTTCGCCACGGATTCAAACCCGCACCAGATGGAACTGTCGAGTTGAAATGTTTACCCGAGCACGAGGCGCGTACCTATGAAACAGGTGGCTCTCACGGAACGTGGGAAGACCTCGCGCGTGTCTCGGTTCCCACGTGGGTTATTGCTGGCGCACAAGCCCCATTCCAACCATCAAGCATTGCACCGCGTATTGCAGAACTCGTTCCGAATGCAACATTTGTTCAGTATGACGACATGGGCCATTTCGGTCCACTCGAGAATCCGCATGCTCTCGCGGCACTTGTTCGAGCAACACTTGCATCACGTCAATGACAACATTTGACGACGCTGGCGATCGCGTGCTTGAACCACTGCGAAACAACTCGCTCTCTGTTCGTATTTTTAATGCAGCAAGCACCGTTGGTGACTTCAGCATTGTGTGGCACATTCTCGGACTGCTATATGCAATTGGTTCTCTTCAACGCCTTCAAGAAGCAATTGCTCTGTCTATTGCGCTAGGCGTAGAAAGCCTTGTGGTGAACCAAGGCATAAAACGTATGTTTCGGCGTGAACGTCCTACTGCCTCAGGTGACCATCGATTCGATGTTCGTACTCCAAGCACAACCAGTTTCCCTAGCGGCCATGCATCATCAGCAACATTCGCCGCAATCATTCTGACGTCGTACACCGGTTGGCCACTCGTTCTTCTTTGGACAACAATTGCGGTCATCGTTTCGCTCAGTCGCGTGGTCGTTCGTATTCATCATCTCAGCGACATTGTGGGCGGAATTGCTACGGGCGCGCTCCTGTCTGCGCCTGCTCTTGTTGTTCTGTCAGCAGTGTTTGCCTGACACAGCAGGGAATACGGTCTCGCGATCGTAGGTTGACATTTCTATGACACGCTCATTCGGACTTACCTATGACTATCGGTGCCCCTTTGCCCGACTGGTTCACGACCACGTCGTAGAAGGGTTACGCGCCGGTGCCGATTGGAATGTCACCTTCCTTCCGTTCTGCTTAGGTCAGGCACACGTAGAAGAAGGCGATGTCGACATCTGGGAACGCCCGAACGACGACTCCGGTCTTCTTGCGTTGCAATTGTCTATCTCTCTTCGAGATCAACAACCCGAAAATTTCATCAACTTCCACCAGGCCATGTTCAACCATCGACACATGGGTGGTGGTTCACTGAAAGATACGGCTGTGCTGTCTCGCATTATCACCGAAGCAGGCGCACACCCAGATGCAGCATTTTCCGACGTTGAATCGGGCAGACCTCTTGCTGTCATCAAAGACGAACACACTCGTTTTGTGCGCTCTCACCACGTGTGGGGAACTCCAACGTTTATCGTTGACGACAAGGCAGTCTTTGTGCGCCTCCTCGACCACGCTCACGGTGACAGCATCCGCGCAACCGCTGCAATTAACCGCATTCTGGACGACATTGACTGGCCAATACTGAACGAGTTCAAGCACACCAGCGTGCCGATGTAACGGTTGTAGGTTGGTCTGTATGGCCGACCACGAAAAGCGGATGAGTGATACCGAGTCGCTGATGTGGCGTCTCGAGAAAGATCCACACTTGGCGTCCACTTTTGGCAACGTCACAATTCTCGATCGTCCGCCAAACATGGATCTGCTGTACGCACGAATGGAACGCACAGCGCTCCTCTTTCCACGACTGCGTCGTCGTGTTTTACCTGCGCCAGGAAACTTCGGAAATCCAACATGGGTCGACGACCCAACATTCGATATTCGCTACCACGTTCGACACATCTCACTTGCTGAACCAGGAGACATGCGTCAACTTCTCGACCTTGTCACCTTGCTGATTGCCGATCCGTTCGATCGTTCTCGACCGTTGTGGCATTTCATCATCATCGATGGTCTGCAAGGCGGTCGCAGTGCATTGGTGCAAAAACTGCATCACACGGTCACCGATGGCCAAGGCGGTGTTGAACTGTCAATGCACTATCTCGACTTAGAGCGAGACCCCGGTCCACTTCCCGCAATTGATCCGTCAGTGGCAAACGCAGCCGTCGACATCTCTTCACCCGATGCCACAGAAGCGTTACGCGGAGCCATGACAGATTCACTGCGTCTCCCGTTGTCAGTTCTCAAGCAAGTGCGCGATGTGCTCAGTGATCCGTCATTGATTGGCACCATCGGCTCATCCACATCGGCAACGGTAAAAGGACTTCTTGCCCAACTCAGTGAAACCGACGGATCACGCTCTCCGCTGTGGACACAACGATCACTTCGACGTCGCTTCGAAACCGCGCGTGTGTCGTATTACGACATGCGCGGTGCGTCCAAGGCACTTGGCGGAACACTCAACACTGCGTTCGTAGCAGCCGCGGCACACGCGGCCGGCAAGTACCACCGCGAACTTGGTGCGCCCGTGGAATCACTTCGCGCATCAATGGCCATCAGCACCCGCACAGAAGGAAGTGGAAGTAACGCATTCACTCTTGCGCGCATGCTGGTTCCTACTGCCGACATGCCGCTTCCAGAGCGATTCGCAGCTGTCAATGAAATTCTGCAAGCAGCACGCACTGGTTCCAGTAACGGGTCGCTCGAAGCAATTGCCACAGTGTCCACTATGTTGCCCACCTCAGTCATCACCCGACTGGCCCGAGCACAAGCAGAAACAGTCGACTTCGCCACGTCAAACGTCCGAGGTGCCGGGGTTCCCCTGTATGTGGGCGGCGCAAAACTGCTCGAAAATTACCCCGTTGGGCCACTTGGCGGTGTCGCGTTCAACCTCACGCTCATGTCGTACATGGGAAGCATGGATGTGGGAATCAACATTGACGAAGCTGCCGTAGAAAGTCCTTCACTTCTGCGCGAATCACTTGTTGAGTCTTTTGCAGAACTCGCGTCGTACGCGCCAGAGCGCTCGGACGGTGCGTCGTCAGTAGTCAGCGACGACGTTCAGGAAAATTCGACTAAGCGTCGGTGGTGGCAGCGCTGGCGCTAAGAAGTGTTCGCAAGTCAAGGAGCAAGTCTCCGACTTCAACTGCAGACACCAATTCTCGGCGCAGCATTTCAGCGAGTGCCTTGTCGATCACAGCAATCGCTTCGGTGATGACCGATTCGCGGGTGTCAAGCATGTGGAGCTCCTCTCGATGTGCGGGTATGAAACCAGAGGTACCGGTTCCGCCCGCTTCCCTTATCGTACAGATGGGACACACCAAAAAGTGGACACCCTCTCGCACCGGATGAATAAGTCAGGTGACGCTTGCCATAAGGTCTGACACATGAATTTTGAGGGAACCACCACAGTCGTCACAGGTGCCGCTAACGGAATTGGGGCCGCACTCTCCCGGCGGTTTCATGCCGCTGGTGCTCGCGTTGTTGTCGCCGACCGCGACGCCGAAAATTTGAAGAAAATCGAATCTGAACTAAATGCTCTTCGCCCAGACTCAGCCTTTGCGGTTGTGTCCGATATCAGCACAGAGGCAGGAAACGTTGCACTCATCAACGCTGCACGGGAAAAATTCGGCTTCATTCATCTGTTCTTTGCAAACGCCGGTGTCGCCGTAGGCACATTTCTTGAAGACACCGATGAAGCCACGTGGAACATGGCTATGGACATCAACTTGCATTCGCATCGGTGGGCGGCCAAACACCTGATTGGTGACTGGCTTGCTGCCGGGGAAGGATATTTCTGCAGCACTGCATCGGCTGCTGGTTTGTTATCTCAAATTGGTAGCGCCACATACAGCGTGTCTAAACACGGTGCTGTTGCATTCGCCGAATGGATGTCTATTACGTACGGCGATCGTGGTGTACGGGTCACATGTTTGTGCCCGCAGGGCGTTAATACCAACATGTTGAATCCACCGGGCAGAGACGACGGAATCGACAAGCGTGGCGGAGAAGTGGTGAAGGCGTCGGGTGCAGTTCTTGAACCGCATGAAGTTGCCGACATAGTGCACGACACCATCGTGGCCGAGAAATTCCTCGTGATGCCTCACGCCGAAGTGCACACATACGAGCAGCGAAAAGTTGCCGACCGTGATCGGTGGTTGGCTGGCATGCGCAAATTGCAGAACAGAATTTTTCAGGGATAATAATTCCATTTAGGGGGAAACAACATGGGAGTTCGTCTCGAACCATCCGATGAGTACATGCATGAACTTGGACCTGAATCCAACTTCAACGAGAGCATGTACATCAACTGCTTCGACCCCACTACCCAAGTTGGTGGTTGGTTCCGCATGGGCAACCGCGCCAACGAGGGTTATGCAGAAATGACCATCTGTTTGTATCTGCCAAATGGTCGTGTGGGCTTCATGTTCAAGAGACCAAACATTGACAACAACGATGCACTCGACGCTGGCGGTCTCACCTGGACAATGGTGAAGCCATTTGAAGAGTTGAAAATTGATTACGTGGGCAAAGTTGTGGTGCTCGACAACCCACACGACATGGCAGATCCGAAAACCGCATTTGCAAACAATCCATTTGCTGAATGTGAAGCTCACATCACGTTTACAGGCAAAGGTCGAACCAGCATGTTCGGCGGCGAACCCGACACTCCGCACGAAACACCAGGTGAAGAATTCGCAAAAGGACACTACGAACAACTTGTGGAAGCTCATGGTTCGCTTCGGGTGGGCGACGAAGAATGGAACATCAACGGATTCGGACTTCGTGACCACTCATGGGGCCCTCGCTACTGGCAAGCCCCGTGGTACTACCGCTGGCTCACTGCAAACTTTGGAGAAAATCTTGGCTTTATGGCCAGTCGCGTAGCAAAGAAAGACGGCCCAGGATCACGTGGCGGGTTTGTGTGGGACAACGGCCAAATTCATTTATGTGACGACGTGCAGATTTCTACAGAAACTGTGGGCGACGAGAGTTACCACGACGTTGTCACAGGCGTCATTCGTTCATCGCGTTCTGGTAAGGAATGGCATTTCACAGGCGATGTGCAAAGCCTGATTCCTTTGCGTAATCGCCGCCAAGACCCAGACGGCAATTGGCTGATGACTCGCATTAGCGAAGGCATGACGAAGTGGACCATTACCGAAGGCGAACACGCCGGAAAAACCGGTTTTGGTATGTCTGAATATTTAGATCAGATCATTGACGGAAATCCCGTCGGACTCGCAGAATAAACCGCCATCTGTTTTCAGTAGCAAACTGCAACCAAAGACCGACACATGCGACCGTTACGGTGGCTGCATGCGTCTTCCACGTTTTGTCCTTGCCATTGCCCTTCTCGGCACGCCTATTGCAACCGTTGCAGTTACTGCAACATCTGCATCAGCCGACCCGTTTACGTACACCGCAATTTCCGTCGCAACACGCGGTGCGTGTGCGCTCACACAAGACGGAATTGTTGTGTGCTGGGGTGACAACCCCGACCGTTGGGTCTTTCCCGACAAACCAGTTGGCATGGTACGAACACCAACAAAAATTTCTCTGCCCGGCGGATTGAAGTGGAAGTCAATCAACTCGGGCGAGGCATACGCAAATTGTGGCATTGCAGAAAACGATCGCGCGTATTGCTGGGGCAATCATCACATCGGCACATATTTCTCTCCAACATCGCGTACACCTGTAGAAGTTGAGTTCCCCGCCAACATTCGTGTCACCGATGTGCAAAGTGGTCACTCCACTGCATGCGCCACAACTACTACGTCAGAGCTGTGGTGCTGGGGCGATGCGCACTATCTCGGAGATGGAAGCGTTGACCCCGTGCGAATTCCTGTACGCATCCCCATGCCAGACAACAATCCCATCAAGCGATTCAATATGGGTGGTGGTGGCGTGTGTGCTGTCACCACAGCACACAACATGTATTGCTGGGGAAGTAACGGCGACGGTCAACTTGGCCTGGGCTACGCACAACAGTTTCACTACTCGCATTCTTGGACACCAGTGCTTGTTCCTGCTCCGGCTGGTGAACAGTGGGATCAGCCCTCATACGCCGGAGGTCGTTTGTGCGTGCTCACCGTCAGTGGCGCCGGGTATTGCTCTGGTGACAACTACAACGGATCATTCGGAAACGGCACATATAACGACAGCACACGCTTTACAAAAATGATTGTTCCCGACGGCGAGCGCTTAATCACACTCGCCACTGGTTGGTACCACACATGCGTTGGCACAGAGAGCGGAAAAATGTGGTGCTTTGGCCGTGGCGACTATGGCGAACTCGGCACTGGCACATCACTAGGTGGCCTTACATGGCGAACACCATTCGTTCCTGCTGGCGTGCGCTTTGTGTCGTTCGATGCTGGAGTCGCCGGAACGTGTGCCCTCGACTCAACGGGACGCGTGTGGTGTTGGGGCGGAATGAACTGGACGCCACAAACGCCCACACAGCCGTCCGCGGGTTACTTTCCCGAACTCATTCCACCCGTCGGAACACCCACTGTTGTGGCCACCGGCAGCGCGGACGTCGATGCCGAAATTGCCACAATCACGGGACGCGTCAACCCCAATGGTTACGCCACCACTGTCGTTGCCGAAGTCAGCACAACGTCCTCGTTTGCAACGGTGTCTCGCTACAACATTTCAGCGTCTCTCCCCAATGATGCGTACGTACCAACGTCGTTCTCGCTTCGCCTCAATTCACTTGCCCCACGCACAACGCACTACGTGCGCCTTGTCGCCACCAATACATTCGGTTCGGTCACCGGAACGACCTCAACTTTCACCACTCTTGGCGACGAGCCAACGGTTCATGCAATAACTGCATCAGATCTCACCGGCAACGAGGCAGTTCTTTCTGTTTCTCTGAATGCCAATCGACTCAGCTCTACCGCCTACATCGAAGTCTCTACCGATCAATGGTTCAACTCCAATACATCCCAAGTCAGTGTTGAACCATTTGCCGGCAACACTCCGATAGAACGTGTTCACTCTCTTTCCAATCTCACGCCCAACACCACGTATTACGTACGCGCAGTCGCCACTAACAGGCTGGGCACTACAACCGGGGCAACTCACCAGTTCACAACGGTGGGTTCACGCCCCACAGCCTCTATTTCATCAACATCTGCCACCATCAGCAGTATCTCTGTAACCGCACACCTCACTAGCGGCTTGGTACGCGGAGAGATCTACGCCGAAGTTTCCACCTCGCCATCGTTCTCAACATCTGTCACGTCTTCGTCGCAGACGTTTACGTCACGTGGCCCATCTGCGGCCACTTTCGTCGTCGCCGGGCTCGACTATCGCACCGAGTACTGGGTACGAGTCGTTGCAACGAACGCCGTAGGAACTCACATAACGTCGGCTGTGCAGCAACGCACAAAGGGAAGTGCGCCCACCATCAGAATCACGTCCATTGATGCCGACTTGCGCACTGCCGCGGCTCACATCATTTTTGATTCCACCGGACTACACACTTTTGTGAAAGTACAGGTCTCTGAGAACGCAGACATGAGTGATGCAACTGAATACTTCGTGTCGTCAGGATCTTCTCAATCTGAAACGTATGCACATACAACATTCAAAGAGTTATTGCCCCGTACTACGTATTACGCAACCGCAACCGCAACAAATCAATTGGGAACAACTCGCACCAGTACGTTCCGCTTCGTCACCAAGACACCAATTGGAATTGTCATCAATAACGATGCTGAAAACACAACATCAACGTCGGTCGACATTTTTGTCAATCCACCGGCAGATGCGGTGGCGTATCGCATCTCAAACAATGAGAATTTCCGAAACGCCAAAGTATTCGAACCAGCAAGTCCCATTAGGTGGGAACTCATCGCTTCAGACGAACCCGAAGTGGAACGCACTGTCTACGTTCAGGTGTATTACGCAAACGGACAAGTGCAGGTCTTTACAGACTCCATCACACTCATTACCGAGGTAGACGTACCCGACGATGACGCCCCCGTCATCGAAGAACTTCGCTCTACTCGCGTGGCAGCGTCGGCTACGGCTACCGCAGCTGGTGCTAGTCGGCGAGCAAACTCTGCAGTCTCCATCACCGTGCGTGACCGTCGTTCCGGTGTCACACGCATTGAAATGAAAGTTGGTGCGCGAACAATCGTGTTGAAGGTAGATGCGGCCCGAAATGGTTCGTATTCACTACAGGTTCCAAAGGGCGCCAAGAGAGTTCGTATTCGAATTCGCGACGCAGCAGGCAACTACTCAAAGTGGAAGAACGTCACCGTTCGTTAATCAAGATCAGAACGCAACAGAAAGCGTTCTGCTACCGACGAATCTCCAATGACTTCCACCAGGTCAAGCGGTAACCGTCGCCATAACACCAACAACAAATCAGATGCGGAGCCACGCAACGCAACTGAACCTTTTTTGTGTTCGCGCGTCACAACCATGTCTAAACCGTCACCGGGGGTCACCAACCACTCCCCTTCAATATCTGTGCAATGCAGGTGCACCGACCCGCCAACAATCGGCTGACCTTCTCGTACAAGTGGCGTCATCACAAACAAGAACTCATCAATTCCATCGCTGGCCAATTCGGCAGAAATTTCTGGTCGCAACCCTGCAGCCCATGCAACATCCCACGCATGCACCGTGGTCTCATGCGCCATTCGACGTGTGAGCCATGCAATATTTTGTGGACCTGCCCACGTCCAGCACGGTTGGTCTGCAGGAAGTGTTGACACAGCCGACACAAGTTGTGCAACGCCATCTTCATACCAACGAATCATGTCCATCTCTTCTGGACGCTCATCTCGAAGAGTTTCAGCGCGCGACGTTGTGCCAGAGACTGCCATTGCTGTCCAGAATCGATGCACCTCGCCCATGTGCCACAACACATCTGCGATTCGCCACGAACCACACGCGCGCACTGGTGCGTCTAATGACACTCGTGCCGCGCGAGCAATTTCTGCTCCGTAAAATTCAATGGCACGCACAAAATCGGCGTGCTGCATTACAGACCCTTCACCGCGTCAGCAAGCTCTTGCCACTGCTTCATCGGTAAAACCCCTGGCTTTCCTGTTAACACTTGAACACACACATGATCTGCACCCGCATCTAGGTGTTCGCGAATTCGATCCACGATGACATCTATTGAACCGCGCGCAACAATGGCGTCCATCAAGCGGTCGGAGTGATTCGCAATGTCGTCTTCAGTGAAACCGAATCGCTTCAGGTTGTTCGTGTAGTTCGGCAACTTTGTGTACGTCGACATGAACTTGTTTGCAATGTCCTTTGCCGTGTCTGCATCCTCATTGAGAACAACTGCAATCTCTGGAGCCAACAATGGATCTTTGCCCAGCACCTCACGCGCAAATGCGGTGTGTTCAACCGGAACAAAGTACGGATGCGCGCCGTCGGCCTTTTCCGCTGAAAGCTTCAACATTTTGGGACCTAAAGCGGCCAACACTCGACGTGGCGGCTGAGACGGTTGGGGGCTGAAGAACACTCCGTTGTCCATTGCCTCGAGGTATTCCACCATCGTGGAATACGGCTTGTCGTAGTTACCTTTGTGTACACCTTGCACCATGGGCGCATGGCTTACGCCGATTCCTAAAAGGAATCGATTCGGAAATGCTTCGGACAATGTCTTCAAACCAGCTTGCATTGATTGCGCGGTACGGGCATGAAGACTTGCGATGCCGGTTGCAATTGTCATCTTCTTCGTTGCGGACAACAGCAGTGCGCACGATGCAAATGCTTCGCGAAGAACTGCTTCTGGAACCCATACGGTGCCAAAGCCCATTTCCTCAACCTGTGCGATGCCCTCTTGAGCAGCCGCCATCGGAACAAGGTCAAAATCTGCAGCCCACAGGCCAACACGTCCAAGCTGTAGTGAAGTCATGGAAAGAACGCTACGAGACAAACATCGCTTTTTTGTTAGCGGCGATAGACCCAGTCGTCGATGAGGCGTCGCGCAATAGAAATGCCAGGCGGAATCATTGGCAGATCATCTCGGTCATACCACTGCGCTTCGGCAATTTCGGTGGTGTCGCACACAATGTCGCCAGATACCCACCGCGCAGTGAACCCCAGCATTAATGAATGCGGGAATGGCCACGGTTGACTGGCCACATACGCAATGGAGTCGACAACGATGCCAACTTCTTCTTCTACCTCGCGCGCTACTGCCTGTTCCAAGTTCTCGCCTGGTTCGACAAAACCTGCAAGACACGAAAACATGGGGACAGGGAAATTCGCACCGCGAGCCAACAGTGCCTGTTGATTGTCGCCATCGCCTCGCGTGACCAACGTGATGATTGCTGGTGCTAGTCGCGGAAACGCCATGAGTGAACATGACGGGCACACAAATGCGCGCTCGGTGTCAGCCATTCGTGTTGGTTCGCCACAACGACCACAAAAACGGTGTGTTCGCGCCCACTCCACCAACTGCACTGCTCGACCCGCAATGGCCCATTCAGTTTCGCTGATTCGACCAAACAGTGCGCGCAGGTCCATCTCGGCGCCGTACCCAGGGTCTTCGCCGTGCGGAACATCGATACCCCAGCAAGCAACGCCGCCGTGCATACCCAAGAAATGGCGGTCCCACGAGTCCTCTGCGGGTTGGTTATCAATGAAGACTTTCACCCCAACAACATGGATGTACCGGTGCTCGTCAACATTTCCTGCTGGGGTCAAAGTGGGGCGAAATGAGGTGTCGTGTGTAGCCATTCCCACTGACGGTAGTAGGCGAAGCCCTGCGTAGGATGAGCCAATGGCACGTAACCAAAATTCAGTCGTAATCGTCGATGCAGTGCGCACCCCCATTGGGCGTCGCAACGGCGGATTATCCACCATCCATCCTGGCGAACTCCTCGGCATTGCCCAGCAGGGAATCATCAACCGCACAGGCATCGACCCGTCACTTGTTGAGCAAGTAGTGGGCGGATGCGTCAGCCAGGTTGGCGAGCAGTCGTTCAACGTCACCCGTACGGCATGGTTGGCTGCAGGCCTTCCGCTCACAACTGCTGCCACCACTGTCGACACTCAGTGCGGTTCGTCGCAGCAGGCAACCGGCCTTGCTTCATCTCTCATCGGTTCGGGCGTTGTCGACATTGCCATTGCATGCGGTGTTGAAGTCATGAGCCGCGTCCCCATCGGAAGCAACAGTCGCAAAGACCTAGGTCTTGGCGTACCCATTCCGAAGAATTACTTCGAACAGTACGAAATGACATCTCAGTTCGAAGGCGCAGAGCGCATCGCCGACAAGTGGAAGATTTCCCGCGATGACACTGACCGCTTCGGTCTCGCATCACAAGAACGCGCAATTCGCGCATGGGCAGAAGATCGTTTTGCTGGCCAGTACATCGAGGTTGATGCACCAGAAGTAAATGAAGCTGGTGAAGTGGTCGGCACTCGTCGTGTTGCAAAAGACGAAGGTCTTCGCGAAACAACACTTGAGAAGCTGTCCACCCTCAAGCCCGTAGCTCGCGAGAATGGCGTTCACACCGCCGGAAACTCCTCACAGATTTCCGATGGCGCCGCCGCAGTTCTCATGATGACCGAAGAGAAGGCATCACAACTCGGCATGCGCGCACGTGCACGTATTGTCGACACGTGCCTTGTAGGCGTCGATCCGGTACTCATGCTCACCGGACCCATCGATGCAACTCAGCGTCTTCTCGAGCGCAATAACTTGAAGATTGACGACATCGATGTGTTCGAAATCAACGAAGCATTTGCTTCTGTTGTTCTCGCTTGGGCAAAAGAACTTGGTGCCGACATTGAAAAGACCAACCCAAATGGTGGAGCAATTGCATTGGGCCACCCACTCGGCGCAACTGGTGCGTTCCTTGTCACCAAGGCTCTCAACGAACTCGAGCGCACAGGCGGACGCTACGGCATCATCTCTATGTGCTGTGGTGGCGGTCTCGGAACCGGCACACTCATCGAGCGCCTCTAATTCATCAGTGCGCGTCACATCACGCGCACTCGCTTCACTCGTTGCGGCACTGAGTGTCGTCCTCGTTTCGTGTACCACCCGCATCACACCTGATGCGGGTGGTCGCGTTTCTGGCACCGTCACTCGCGTCGTCGACGGCGACACCATTTATGTGGCGTTCGGAAACCGTGTTGAGCAGATTCGTCTCATCGGTGTCGATACACCCGAAACAGTGCACCCCACCAAACCTGTCGAATGTTGGGGACCGCAAGCATCACAGCAAACGAAAACGTGGTTACCGAAGGGAACAACGGTGTATGTCACGCGAGACATCGAAGCGCGCGACAAATTCGGCCGACTTCTGGCGTACGTCTACAGATCGTCCGACAATCTGTTTGTTAACGAGGAGCTTGTTGCGGGTGGGTGGGCACGCCCCTACCCATATGAACCGAATACATCGTTGCAAGCAGTGTTCGCAAAGGCTGCTTACCGCGCTCAAACATCTCACCTTGGGCTGTGGGCACATTGCTGAAGGTAGGGTTTTGTTATGGCTTCGCCCGCGTCACTTGCACAGAAACTCGGATACGCAGATGACGCACGCCTCGTCATCATCTCGTGCGACGACCTTGGTTCGTGTCATGCCGCAACCGTCGGCGTATACAGCGCCCTTCGTGACGGCGTAGCCACGTGTGCTTCCATCATGATGCCCGCACCGTGGGCGCGCTTTGCAGCAAGCGAGTACCGCGGAGACGACATCGGAGTTCACCTCACACTCAATGCCGAACACCCCGAATACCGTTGGGGTCCGTTAACACATGCACCGTCACTTTTGTCGGGTGAGGGCGGCTTCCCGCGTTCTGTTGACGACTTGTGGGAACACGCAGACAGCACAGAAGTTCTTCGTGAGTGTCGTGCTCAAATTGAACGTGCCATCGCCTGGGGAATTGACGTCACTCACTTAGCTCCACATCTCACATCCATCACCTTGCGTCCCGAATTCTTTGACGTGTACCTAGAACTTGCTGTTGAGTTTCAACTTCCCATCCGACTTCCCTCCACCATTTCTGAAGATGCAGCCGGATTCCCATTCCGCACGCTCGCACGCGACGAGGGAATCGTCTTCCCCGATCATTTCGACCTTGACTGGCGCGCCGGAAGCCGCGACCGCGTGCTCAACGCCATTCGATCACTGCAGCCAGGCGTAACAGAAATTCATGTGCAGCCCGCAATAGATACACCTGAAGTGCGAGCCCTTGGTGACAATGCAGCCGGGTGGGTAGACGATCTTGCGCTTGTTACAACAGATACAGAACTTCGTGCTGCGCTCACCGACAGCGGCGCTGTGTTGCTTGGCTATCGCGAACTTAGGAACGTGATGCGAGCCGGCTAATTGTTGCCACTGCTTCACCGCTCCACAACGCTTCAAACAACGCGCGAGTACTGCCTTCGTTCTTCAGTTTTCCGGCCATGAACGCTGCTGTTGGATCCATTGACGCATACTTCACATCAACTTTCACAATGACATCTGCGTCGTCTGGGCCCTCAACGGCTTCATCATTCTTCTTGAAGACAACGTGATACTGAACGCTCATGCCGTTACCTGATCGAATGAGCGAATTCCGGCAAACAGATCTGTTTCCATCATTCCTTCTGGAATTTCAGCAAGAACGCTCATAGCGAGAATCCAGTCTTCCCACGGGTAGACCTTTCCAAGTTCGTCATCATCTAAACCGAACCACCACTTTGAGGTGGGATCCACTTGAGTGGCGTGAGCCAATAACGATTCAGTTCGTGCACGCAGATACTCAGCAATATGTAAACGAGTGGTGATGCGATGATCTTGTGAAGGGCGCTTCAACCAATTTTCATCAAAGGGTGACTCGCCAAACTTCAACAGAAGGGCTTCGTGAACAGCAGTAATGCGTTCTTTTGCCCACAGCGTGTAATACATCTTCGATGGTTGCCACGGTTCACCAAGTTCTGGGTACCACGTGGGGTCACCAGCGCGTTCAAAAGCCAACACACTGATGTCATGAACACGCAGATGGTCGGGGTGCGGATATCCACGTTGATCATCGTTGTACGTGAGGATGACGTGTGGCTTTTCGGCGCGAATTAATGCAACAAGTCGGCCTGTGGCCTCGTCAAGGTCGGCCATGTTGAAGCAATCGGGATGAGAGTTTGTCTCGGATCCGGCCATTCCTGAGTCGCGATAACCCAACATGTGCACGGCAGAAAATCCAATTGCATCGGTTGATTTCTTCAACTCGGATGCGCGTATTGACGCAATGATTTCTCGTTCCTCTTCGGGAGTTTTCCCGTGAAATGGTTGACCTGGCTCGCGCAATGTTGGATTCTGAAGGTCGCCTTCTTCACCTCCGGTACAACACACCAGAACCGTGCGAACTCCTTCTGCGAAGTATTTGGCAACTGTGGGCGCACCCTTTGATGCTTCGTCGTCTGGATGAGCATGCACTGTCATCAAACAGAGGTGTTCACCAGAGAGCGAGAGTGCTGGGGAGGTCATCTCTCTCAGGATAGTGAACGTGATGGGTTCACACCCCGTGGTACGCAATAGTCTGAGCGTCAATGAATGATGTCAAGCACTCGGTTCACTGGTCTCTCATCGTGATCACATGTTTGGTCCTGAGTGCGTGTTCCACCAATGACGGCCGTGCCATGAAATCTCCTCTCGCCAATCAGACCGACTCGGTTCGGGTTGCCACCACAATTGGCGAAGCTGTCGCCGACACCAATGCACCCATGTCGCTGAATGGTCCGTGGCCAAGTGGGTCCGCAATCGACAACCGATACACATGTCTTGGCGAAGGAATGTCGCCACCACTCACCTGGACCACAGGGCCCGAGGACACCCAGGGCTACGCCATCGTCATCGACAACATGGATGACCCCAACAATCTGCCTTGGGTTGTCACAAACATTGACTTTGCTGTCACTACTGCTCTGGAAGGTCAAGTCCCCGCTGGTGGCGTTGTCGCCGTGTCGGCCAAAGGCGACAGAACGTATGACCCCCCGTGTCCCCCCACCGGCAAGACCCACACATTTGTCGTCACCGTCTACGCACTCGATGCACTCACACCACTTGACGACGACCCCGATGCGCGCACCATCATCTCCGACATCGAATCGGGCGCCCTAGAAGCCGCAACGACCGCCTTCACTGTCAGTCGATAGTCACCACCCTGAGGGGTCAGTCCACCGCACTCGGTGAACAATCTGTGAGAATGGCGGTATCGACCCCACTACTGCCGCCCTGCCCATCGGTGTCTTTGAGACCGACACCAATGGCCGACTCGTGTCGGGAAACGCTGCATTTCGCGCACTGGCATGTGATGGTGCACCACTAGTTGTCGGAACCGCTCCGTGGGCAAATGCGTTACCGCACGAACGCACCGAATGTGAGCGCCGATGGGTACAACACAAAACAGACGGAGGAAACTTCGCGGTTGAATTTCGCGTCGGGCGTGCCACAGGAGAATCAGTGTGGATTCAGGTTTCGACGCAACCCGTTCTCACCGATGGAGTTCTCACCGGATACGTCGGAACTGCCATTGATTGCACATCACTTGTAGCGCAACGTCAATTGTCGAACCAACTTGTTGGACTACTCGATGTATCTGGCGATGCAGTGTTGGTCTTCAACAGAGTTGGCGAACTTGAATTTGCAAACGACACCGCTCGCACATTGATTGGTGTTGCCGACCCATCTTCAGGAAATGGTGATGTTGCCGCGCGTGCATTTATGCAAGCAGTACGAGATCAACTACCACGCATATTGCTCGATGCAGCACCACCTGCGGGCTCTCCTAACAGATGGGAGGGCGAAATTGGTTTTCGTTCACCCGATGGAATTCCACGAATACTGGCCGTTGTTGTGCAAGTTGTGCGCGATGCAGACGGAAGCGTGCATCATTGGTCCACAATTACGCGAGACATCACCGAAGAACGCCAAACACAGGCCGAGTTGGCGCGTCAAGCAACTCACGATGCACTCACCGGGTTACCGAACCGAGTTTTGTTTTTGCGAAAGACAACTGAAGCACTCGAGCGCAGCAGAACCACTCACGCCACTGTGGGCGTTTTGTTTATTGACCTCGACAAATTGAAGCATGTCAACGACACCATTGGTCACGCTGTTGGTGACCAACTTATTGTCACAGTTTCACGACGTCTTGCTGCCGCCACACGTCCCACAGACTTAGTAGCGCGCATTAGTGGTGATGAATTTGTCGTACTGTGTGAGGGACTGCTCGACGAACAGGTAGCACTCGATGTTGCTGAACGAATTCGCGCGTCCATTACTGGTCCACTCGTCCTTCAAGGCGTAGAAATTGAAGCAGGCGCAAGCGTGGGTGTAGCAATGTCAACACCAGACCTCCTTGCCAGCGAATCTGCCGCCGACGCAGCCGTCACCCTGTTGCGTTCTGCCGACACTGCGATGTACCGGGCAAAGCAACGCGGTCGCGGCAGATCTGAGTTGTACAACGAAGAAATGCGTACTGCTGCGCGCGAACGTCTTCACTTGGCTTCTGAATTAGAACAAGCACTCGCAGCCGACCAATTCACCGTTCTCTTCCAACCCATCGAGTCTGCGCACACTGGCCGCGTTGTTGCTGCCGAGGCTCTCTTGCGCTGGAATCACCCCACACGCGGAGTTCTTGCGCCTGCAGCATTCCTCGACCTCGCAGACGAATCGGGACTTATTGCTCCTATTGGTGACTGGGTTCTTGAACAAGGCGCGCGCACCTTGGCCGAGTGGATTTCATCTGGTCTTGTCGATCGCGGAACATCAATTCATGTGAATGCATCGCGACGTCAACTCTCTGACATCACATTTGTTGACCGTGCACTCACCATTTTGCGCGCGCATTCACTTGATGGGTCGCAACTTGTCTTTGAAACGTCAGAGTCAAACTTGGTAGAGAACAATCCGTCCGTCTTGCGCACCGTCACGGCATTAAAACGCCAAGGTGTGCGTATTGCAGTTGACGATTTTGGCTCCGGGTACTCATCGCTTGCGTCGCTCCGTACCTTCCCCGCAGACCTCTTGAAACTCGACGGAACCCTTGTACGCGATGTTGGCCGCACCGACGGCGGCGACGACCCAATGGTGCGTTCTCTCATTCAGTTGGCCCATTCATTAAATCTGGTGGTGTGCGCCGAGTGGGTTACAACCGAAGATCATGTGCAACGTCTCAAGGTATTGGGTTGCGATCTTTTGCAAGGCAACCGAATTGGCGAACCAGTCAGCGCTGAAGTGTTCATCAGCAAAGTGCAACGTAAAGCAGCTGCACAAAATTCGGATGCGCTTTAGCTAGGCGGCGCTGCGGGCAATGGCCCCAACCCAGCAAAATAATCAAGCACCGGCTTTGATTCGTTGTTCAGAGTAAACACAAAGCTTCCTGAAATCATGTCGCTCGACACAGGAAGCGCAACAGACAACGCGGCGCCATTTGCTAGTGGCCGCAACTTGCGCGCCAAGTCAATGAGATCGAGACCATCGTCCACCGCAACAGCAGAGGAAAACGACGAGAGTATCTCCGAGGCTTTCATGGGGTGCTCAGCAAGGTAACGAACTGCCTGCTTCACCAACACCGACATGAAATACCGTTGGCGGTCACCGCGGCCAACGTCTCCGGTTCCGTCAACTTGCCAACGACCATCAATCTTTTCTTCGAAGTGTCGCGACCGCGCATACGACAGCGCTTGTGTACCGTTCTGCATTTTGCAGCCACGCTTCCCTAGGAAGAATCCGGTGGACTTATCTCGCGATGCGCGATCAACACAAATGCGCACTCCCCCAACTGCATCAACGATGTCCTTGAATCCGGAGAAATCCATCTCGATGTAATGATGAATAGGAATGTTTAATGCACTCTGCAGGGTGCGCACCAAAACGTCTGCGCCTCGTTGATACGCGGCGTTCACTTTTCCGAATCGTCCGTTGTCGGCCATCATGACGCGAAGATCACGCGGCACCGACATAGTGGAAACTGAACCATTTTTCTTATCCACCCGGATAACAATCAGGGTGTCGGCACGCATGCTGGGGTTTGCCTCTTCTGCCCCCATGCTCTCGAAATCTGCATCAGTGGGATCGGCACCAGCGCGAGAGTCCGAACCAACAAGCAAGTAATTCTCGAATCCTTCGCTAACGGGCGACAAAGCAGGAGTAGCCACCGATACTCGTGACACTTCATCAAGTGCTGTATTCGTGGCACGCACAATTCCAAGCGCACCAGCCAATGTCATCACCAATGCAATGCACACTGCCAGCAACCATCGCGGCGTTCCGGTCGAATGAGATGAGACACGGTCGCGAAGCACAGACCTACGGTAGTCAGTCCTCTACGGCGCGAAGATGCACCACATCGGCGGTATCAATGCGATGAGTCACTGCACAATCGTCTAACACCACAAGTCGACCATCTCGTTCCACATCCATTGCACGCCCAACAATGTCGTTTCCGTCGGGCATCTGTGCCCGCACACGAGTTCCCACAGTGGCAAGACCAGATATGTATTCGTCATGTAGTTGTGCTTCATCTAATGCACGCAGCCGATCAATCTCTGGAAGCATCTGCAAAAGAAAATCATGCGGGCTCATTTGGCGGGTCCAGCCACAAGACGCCAACGATGCAGCACCTTCTGGCGCCCAACCCAAATTGCACCCAATGCCCACCACAACAAATGGGATTTTCCCGTTTGGTGCAGCCGGCGCGGCCTGGGCCAAGATGCCAGCAACTTTTTCTGTGCCCACCAGAAGGTCGTTCGGCCACTTCAGCACCACCGGGACCCCGCAGCCATCGCGAGCCACGGAGGCTGCGGCAAGGGCCACCACCTGGGTGAGCACGTGTAAACGCTCCGGCACCTCCCGAAACAGCAAGGACACCAGCAGGTTCACCCCGCGTGGCGCTTCCCAGGTTCGGTCAAGGCGGCCACGGCCCGCAGACTGGAAATCGGCGCGCAAAACCGAACGATCGGCAGCCCCCTTGGCCCCCATTTCGAGCAGATCTGTGTTGGTGCTGCCCGTCTCCGGGACCACTGTGACATGCCACGTCTCGGATTGGTTCGCTTTTATGTGTCCCATCAGGGCAATATTGTCACCTGTGCTGAAAAAAATCCTTATCGCCAACAGAGGCGAAATCGCTGTCCGAGTTATCCGCGCCGCCCGTGAACTTGGCATTGCCACCGTTGCGGTCTATTCAGAACTCGATCGCAACGCGCTTCATGTTCGCCTTGCCGACGAGGCATACGCACTGGGCGGTCAAACCGCAGCCGAGAGTTACCTGAACACCGAGGCCATCTTGAAGGCCATCACAGACAGTGGCGCCGACGGCGTACATCCTGGGTACGGATTCTTCAGCGAGAACGCAGACTTCGCTCGCGCCATCACTGCAATGGGTGTGGCTTTCATTGGACCACCACCAGAAGCCATTGATGAAATGGGCGACAAGGTGTCTAGCCGTAAAGCTGCACTTCGTGGTGGAGCACCAATTGTTCCCGGAACGACAGAGTTCGTCACTAGTGCAAAAGAGATCACCGACTTCGGAAATGAATTCGGGTGGCCAATTGCTATCAAGGCTGCGTTCGGTGGCGGCGGACGCGGAATGAAAGTGGTGCAATCAGCTGCCGAAGTGCAAGACGCGATGGATTCAGCACAGCGCGAAGCACGCAACTTCTTCGGACGCGATGAGATTTATGTTGAGCGTTACCTCACATGGCCACGCCACATTGAAGTGCAACTCGTTGGAGACAAGCACGGAAACGTTGTGTGGGTCTCAACACGTGACTGCTCGGCTCAACGTCGTCACCAAAAGCTCATTGAAGAAGCGCCAGCACCTGGTTTGCCCGATGGTGTCGAAGAGGCCATGGGTGCCGCTGCGGTAAAGGCAGCAAAGGCTGTGGGCTATTACAACGCCGGAACAGTTGAGTTCATCTACCAAGACGGTGATTTCTTCTTCTTGGAGATGAACACTCGTCTTCAGGTAGAACACCCCGTCACCGAAGTCATCACCGGAATCGATCTTGTGGAATGGCAAATCCGAGTTGCATCGGGCGAAAAACTTCCCATGACACAAAAAGAAGTTCGTGCACTTCAGCGCGGACACGCCATTGAAGTTCGCATCAACGCAGAAAACCCAGCGGGCGGAAAGTTCCTCCCCTCGCCCGGTCCCATCACCAAACTCACCGCCCCCGACGGATTCGGCGTGCGCTTCGATGGTGGTTATGAGTCGGGTGACGAAATCAGCCAGTACTACGACAACCTCGTTGGCAAAGTCATCGTGTGGGGCAAAGACCGCGACACTGCAATCGCCCGAACAATTCGGGCGCTCAAAGAAATGGTTGTTGAAGGCGTAGCCACAACCATTCCTGCAGACATCGCAATTCTTGAACACCCCGACTTCGCCGCCGTTACCCACTCCACAAAGTGGGTGGAAGAAGTACTCGATTTGTCGGGAATTGATGCAGCCCCTGTTTCTGCACCTACCGATTCAGACACGCCACTTGTACAACGTCAAACAACTGTTGAAGTCAACGGTCGTCGTTTCGACGTGAAGTTGTGGGTTCCTGAATCTGCTGGGGTTGCTGCAGCGGCTCCAACCAAGAAGAAGGCAGCGCGTTCAGCATCTGCATCAGGTGGTGGCGCCGGCGGCGGAAGCGGTCAAATTGCAGTACCTATGCAAGGAACCATTGTGAAGGTATTGGTTGAAGTTGGACAGGCTGTTGAAGCTGGCCAGAGCGTGGTGGTTTTGGAAGCCATGAAAATGGAAAACCAAATTGAAGCCGACAAGACCGGAACCATTAAGGCCATCAACGTGAAGCCAGGCGACACCGTGGGTGCTGGCGACGTTGTCGTCGTTATTGAATAACTATTCGGCTGCTTCAGACAACGCTTCGGCAAGTGCCGGGTGCACAAGCAAAGACTCTTCAATGTCGGACACTTTGAGATTTGCTGTTACCGCTAGTGCGATAACGCTGATGAGTTCTGCTGCGTGACGACCAACAATTGATCCGCCCAACACTTCACCTGTTGCGGGGTCGCTAATTATCTTCACGAAACCACGTGAGTCGTTATTGATAAGAGCTTTCGCCGTAGTGGCAAACGGAACTTTGGTAACGCGAATCTTTCTGCCTGACGCAAATGCCTCGGCCTCGGCCAGACCCACATCGGCAATTTCTGGTTCAGTAAAAATTGCAGAGGCTGCTTTGTCATAGTCGAGATGACGATGTGGTCCGCGTGGTCCGCCAACAACTTGCTCGGCCACTTTCTTGCCTTGCATCGATGCAACAGAAGACAATGGCAGTTTTCCACTGACGTCACCAGCGGCGTAGATGTGCTCTACCGAGCTTTGACAATGGCGATTAATAACGATGTAACCACCATCCATCTCTATGCCAACTTCTTCAAGCCCAAGGTCTTCTGTGTTTGGTATAGAACCAATAGCAAGAACGGCATGTGTGGTTTCAGAGACTCGTCCGTCGTCACAGACAACACGAACACCATGTTCTGTGCGTTCAATGTTGGTGGCACGTGCACCTTTGTACAAACGAACGCCACGAGACAAGAAATTCTCTTCCAGCACTGCTGCGACTTCGGGATCTTTTCCAGGCAGAACCTGCTGACGTGACACAACCAATGTCACCTTCGACCCAAAGGAAGCAAACATGTGAGCAAATTCCACTCCGGTGACACCAGAGCCAATGATGGTGACGCTCTCTGGGAAAATTCGAGGCGGGTAGCAATCTCTCGTTGTAAGAATTCGATCTCCGTCTGGCTGGGCGAACTGAGGAATGCGCGGACGCGTTCCGGTGGAGATGAGAATGTCGTCGGCCTGAATTTGATGTGTCGTTCCGTCGCTCGCATCGACGTGCACGGTGTTCGCGTTTAGTAACCGCGCCGAGCCGCGAATAATGGTGACTCCCTGGCTCTGCAACAAAGATGTCATGTCGTTGGACAGGCGATTCTTGATGCCTTCAATACGGTCGGTTAATGCGTTGACGTCAATTTCGGCATCGCGATTAGACAGTCCCATTCCACTGAGGCTTTCGGTGAAACTCATAGCCCCACCCGTTGCAATCATGGTCTTTGACGGCACGCAGTCCAATAGGTGTGCGGCTCCACCCACAATCTCGCGTTCCACAACAATGACTTCCACGCCTTTACGCGCTGCTGATGTAGCGGCTGCATTTCCTGCAGGACCGCCGCCAATGATGACCAAACGCTTGTTGAGGTTCACGTTGTTGAGGTTATCGGCACAGTCGTGGTTGTCGTGGGAGAGGTGGTGGTAGTTGTCGTACTTGACGATGTAGTGGTTGACGATGTGGTGGTTGTGCTGGTGCCACCCGTGAACTCAGGCAAAGTCGTTGTGGGAACTGCAACCGAGTTCGGACAGTACCGAGATGGGTAACCAATGGTGTCTCGGCGTTCGCCCACGTATTCGAAATGCATTCCGTCGGCAGGCCAGAAATTCCCACCCCATGCAAACCCCCATTTTCGGAAGATGCGCACAACATCACAATTCATCTTTGGTGTTGCCCACTGGTAATTCTCGGTGGTGTTGATATCGAGCGCAGCCCCGTACGCGTGACGAGATGGCGCACCGAATTTTCCGGCCATTCGGTTGTATCTCCCTACATAACAGCCACCGTATCGATTGGCATTGGCTACATCAACGAATCGCTGTAACCCCTTCGCACGAACCTCGCTAAGTGCACCTTGAATTGCATCAACAACAACTTTGTGGCAGTTGTTGCGTATGGAAATGTCTTCAAAAGTGTGTCGCCACAAAATGTTGTTCACCTTCCACCGGTCATCAATTTGTATTGCGCTTCCACCTGCTGGTCTGTACGTAAATTCCCCCAGCAACTTCTTTAGTGTTGATGGCCCCAACGTTCCGTCTGGGTTTTCCCTGTCCCACGAACGACGCATGCGATAGGTGTCCCCAATGACAATTCCTTCCGATCGCAATCGCGAAACTATTCGGCTATACGACTGGATATGTGTAGCAGTAATGCGTGAGAGTGAGAAGGTTCCAAGAACGGTGGCCGACTCAGCAGAAATAAAAATGTCGCCCCAGTCAACAAAAGCGTTGGGGACAATTGCGCCAATCACGAAAGTCTGTGGTCGAAAGCCACCGTCTCGCAAGATGATTGTGTCCCCGACCTGTGCCCCACGCATGCCTGCAGATGTCTCACCCATGAGCACTTTCCCTACCCCGGCAGCCTCTGCCATGGCATCGCCGCCAACAGCGCGAAGGTACTCAAGTGGAGCAACCATGGTTGCCATAGGAACGCGCCAACGGCTTCCAAGTCGCATCAAATACCTGCCATCTCGCACGTGCGCAGTCATTCCCACCGTTGGGAAACTGACGTTATGTGCAACTGCACCTGCATTCTGAATGGCTCGCGAAATCCGCCGTGCAATCGGCGCCTTTAGTGAGATGTTCATGGAAACGGACAAGGTGGGCTGCAAGTGACGCGTGGGAAAGTCCGCGGATGAGTCGGCACGAACTGGTGTTGCAAGGCCAAGAGCGAGAAGTGCGACAGCCACCACACTCCGAGAAAAACGCATAACTTCACCGTAGTTGGACAATGGCTTCCACTCTTAGTGGTTGCGCGAACTACCGTAGAGATTCTGTGAGTGAAGAAGTATCGGATCAAAGCCTTGGCGGATTAGAGCAAGAAAAGGCTCGACGCCTGGCCGCCATCGACACCCTTCGCCAATCGGGAACAAACCCCTACCCGTACCGTTACGACCGCTCTCACACCTTGGGCGAGATTCGTGAGGCTCATGGCGCCCTAGACGCTGGAACAGAAACTGAAGAGTCGGTCAACATTGCGGGTCGCATCATGTTGAAACGTGACCAAGGAAAACTTATTTTCGCCACTCTTCAGGACCGCTCTGGAGAAATCCAACTGTTCGTTTCTAAAGCAGTGGTGGGCGACGATGCATTCGACGCCATTAACGATCTAGACCTTGGCGACTGGGTGGGCGCAGCAGGAACCGTCATGACAACTCGTAAGGGCGAGTTATCCATCAAAGTCTCGTCGCTTGTTCTTCTTTCTAAAGCAGTGCGCCCACTTCCCGACAAATGGCATGGTCTCACCGACACCGACACTCGGTACCGCCAGCGATACGCAGATCTCATTGGAAACGAAGAATCTCGCCGAATGTTCGCTGTTCGTCATGCGGTCATCGCAAGTTTCCGACGCACTCTTCACGAGCGCGGATTCATCGAAGTGGAAACCCCCGTGTTGCACATGGAAGCAGGTGGTGCACATGCACGACCATTCCTTACACATCACAACGCTCTCGACATGCAGTTGTATTTACGAATCGCGCTTGAACTCCACTTGAAGCGACTCATTGTGGGCGGCATGGAACGTGTCTACGAAATTGGTCGCGTCTTCCGCAATGAAGGTATCTCCACTAGACACAATCCTGAATTCACCATGATGGAGCTGTACCAGGCATTCGCCGATTACACCGACATCATGGACCTCACTGAAGTGCTATTTGTCAATGCAGCCAAAGATGCAACAGGGTCATCAGTAGTGCGAATTGACGACGTGGAGGTTGACCTCGCAAAGCCGTGGCGGCGCGTTCGCATGGTTGACCTTGTCACCGAGGCAACGGGCGTCACTGTTCACCCTTCGCAATCACGAGACGAACTTGTTGCTCTGGCAGAAAAGCATGGCGTCAAAGTTGAAAAGCACCATGGCCCCGGAAAGATCATCGAAGAAATGTTCGAGCATCTCTGTGAGTCGTCGTTGCGTGAACCCACATTCGTCACCGGACACCCCGTGGAAATAAGCCCACTCGCTCGCGAAGACCGCAACGACCCCCACCTCACAGAACGTTTTGAACTGTTTGTTGGTGGCCGCGAACTGGCAAATGCGTATTCAGAATTGAACGACCCCGTCATTCAGCGCGCTCGTTTCGAAGACGAGCAACGCCAGAAAGAGGCGGGGAACGCCGAAGCCGGAACCGTTGACGAAGATTTCTTGCGGGCACTTGAATTCGGCATGCCTCCTACCGGCGGCCTCGGTATTGGCATGGATCGTCTCGTCATGCTCATCGGTGGTGCTGCGTCCATTCGAGACGTCATTCTCTTCCCAACACTTCGACCGGAGGTCTTCTCGTGACAAACACAGCCTGGGGCGTTGGAATCGCCACACTCGATGCAACTGGCGCGACGCTCGACGTTCGTTTTCGCGCACTTGGTCTCGGAGATGCACCCGCAGACGCTCCATCTGTTGAGCTCTCGTCTGAATCCGATCGCGAACGAGGGGTTGCCTTTCGCTCGGTGTCACTTTCTATCGACACATCAGCTGCACCTGCTGACGCCGCCGATGCTTACTTGCGACTTCATCTGTTCTCACATCGCCTCATGCAGCCACGTTCTATGAATCTCGATGGCATCTTCGGACACCTTCAGAACGTTGCGTGGACTTCACGCGGCCCTGTCGCAATTGATGCGATTGAATCGGTGACATGGAATTTTGCGCGCAAGGGCGAACATCTCACCGTTCATGGAGTCGACAAGTTTCCTCGAATGACCGACTATGTCGTTCCATCTGGCGTTCGCATTGCCGATGCAAGTCGTGTGCGTCTTGGTGCGTACCTCTCTGCTGGAACCACTGTCATGCACGAAGGGTTCTGCAACTTCAATGCAGGAACACTGGGTGCGTCAATGGTGGAGGGTCGAATTTCCCAAGGCGTCATAGTTGGCGACGGTTCTGACATTGGCGGCGGTGCTTCCATTATGGGAACTCTCTCTGGTGGTGGAAAAGAAATGGTCACCATCGGAGAACGCTGTCTTCTTGGAGCAAACGCCGGAATCGGAATCAGTTTGGGTGACGATTGCATTGTTGAAGCAGGTCTCTATGTCACTGCCGGAACAGTTGTCATCGATCCGTCTGGTTCGCCAGTGAAGGCACGTTTGCTCTCTGGTCAATCCGGATTGTTGTATCGCCGCAATTCACTCACGGGTGCAGTGGAAGTCATCGCCCGTTCTGGTTCGTGGGGCGGCCTCAACGCAGACTTGCACAAGAACTGACATGCAACCAGAAGAATTGGCTTCGCTCATAGCGGCACGTCGAAGCAATATCTTCATCGACGCTCATTCACACGTCAGCGATTCACACATTGATGCCCTTATCAGTGCGGCCCACTTCGCTCCGAACCATAAGCGAACATGGCCACTACGTATCTGTGTCGTGCGCGGCACTTCACGCGAACTACTCGGAAATACCATTGCCGACAGCATGGAGTCTCACGGTGACGACCCTGCCAAAGTTGCCAAAACACGTACTAAGTACACGCGCGCACCACTCATCTTTGTAGTGGCGTATGCACAGGGCAGTTCCGACACTGAAACTATTGAAAACTCGTACGCGGTTGCCGCAGGCGTTCAAAACCTTTTACTCATGGCCGAGTCATTCGGTTTAGCGGCTCTGTGGAGCACACCCGCCAAAGGCGCAAACGACGCAATCACCCGCTTCTGCGACATGGCAACGTCTGACACAGTGGTCGGAATTATTTATGTTGGGTCTCCGTCTCAGTCCGCCCCCGCGGTACAGCGCCCGCACCCCACGGTTACCTATCGCGACTGAGGGATACGTCTCAACAGTTCTCTACTGTCTTTCAAACGACTACCGTCACTGAGGTGAGTCACTTACTGACATCAACTCAGAGAAATCCCACGGGCACCGCTGTCATTTCGTCACAAGGGTCCATTACGTGGGAAGAACTTGAGGCTCGTGCACACAGAGTCGCCTATGCACTCCGCGCCGAGGAATTACAGATTGGTGATCGATGGGCTTTTCTGTGTGATAACAGACTTGAGTGGCCTGAGTTGTTTCTTGGAAACATTCTCGCGGGAACGAAATATGTTCCACTGAATTGGCATCTCACCGTTCCTGAGTTGGTGTACTTGCTGCAGAACAGTGGCGCTTCGTTTCTCATTGTTGATCAGAAAAATGAAGAAAATGGTCGGGCTGCTGCCACAGAAGTAGGCATCCCCACCACGCGAATCATTGTGGTTGGCGACACCTACGAAGCGTGGCGTGATGCGCAACCGTCAACCGAATTCGAATGCAGCGTGACAGGGTCTGCCCTTCTCTACACGGGCGGCACAACGGGCCCGTCAAAAGGTGTGGTGCGCGCAGATGCAGGTGCGCCGTTTTCAGCATGGTTAGCCGGAGTCACTAATTGGGGAGCATTTGTGCGCATGCCAGAAGAAGGCGTGTGCTATCTCGCAACTCCTCTGTATCACGCATTCGGAACCGGAGTTCTACAGGCATGCTTCGGGCGTCATCACACTCTCATCATTAAGGAACGGTTTGACGTAGAGCAGTTCCTTAACGATGTAGAGACGTACGCCGTCACCAGTGTCCCCATGGTGCCCACGCTGATGGTTCGTCTCGCAAAATGTGAAGACTCGCTCTTTACGCAACACGATCTTTCATCACTGAAATGGATCACTCATACTGCGGCACCGTGTCCACCCTGGGCAAAACAACGCCTCATCGATCTTCTCGGACCCATAGTGGTGGAGTTTTATGGAAGTTCCGAAGGAACTGGACCCGTTGTGTGTACAAGCCAAGAGTGGATGGACAGACCCGGAACCGTAGGAAAACCAGCACCCATTTTGAAAGCCTCCGTTGTTGATGACAACGGCAACGACCTGCCCGCTGGCGAAATTGGGACTCTCTATTTTCTGCGCGAGGGTGGAGCGCCCGAATATTACGGAGATGCGGCAAAGACGAATTCCAGTCGACTTCCAGATGGTCGATTCACTGTGGGCGACTTGGGATACGTGGACGCCGACGGCTTCATCTACTTAGTCGACCGCCGTGTTGATCTCATTTTGTCTGGCGGTTCAAACATTTATCCCGCAGAAATTGAAGGTGTCATTAGCCAACACCCCGCAGTAAAAGATGTTGCGGTCTTTGGAATTCCTCACGCCGAGTTTGGCCAAGAAGTCAAGGCTGCAATCGAGGTTGAACCTGGGCAGTCTGTCACCGAATCGGAACTCATCTCGTGGTGCAAAGAACGATTGGCATCATTCAAGTGTCCAAAGTCGGTCGATTTTCACGAAGCACTCCCACGCGAAGCGCACGGAAAATTAAAGAAGCGCTACTTGCGCGATGCCTACTGGCCAACTGCTTAACGCGACAACAAGTCGGTAAACCACGCCACGGGGTCTGAAATTTCCCCGCGAAGTTCTTTCCATTTCTTGTTCATTGCGATACGACCACCCACGGGGTACGACGCAATTCGGTCAGCAAGCTCGCGAGCTCGTTCAACCACCATCGAGTCATCCACTACTTCTGTTGCAACTCCCAAGCGCAAGAGTTCAGCCGCAGGAACTCGATCGGCAAGATACACAAGCCTGTCTGCAACCGACGGAGCAAAACGAAGATGCAACCAAGCAGCACACATGGGCGCCGCCACTCCAATTGCTAACTCACCAACTTGCAGGAAAGAAGACTCCCCTGCGACGACCACCGGTGCAGCTAATGCAAGTGCTGCACCAGCATTAATGGCGTACTTCTCTAATGCAACAACGACTGGAACGGGCGATGAATACAGCGCTGCGTGCACCTGCGGCCACGCCGGCAATGGCCCTGGCTTCGTTCCGTTTCCCGATTCTTTTAGATCGACTCCAGAACAAAACACGCCGCCATTTCCGCGCAAGAGAATGCAATTCACCGATTCATCGTGTGACGTCGCAGTAATGGCATCACGCAGTAATTCGGTGACGTCAGGAGTAATCGAGTTTTTCCGCTCGGGCCGGTTGAGGACAATCTCGGCGCGAGCGCCAAACTTCTCAACAAAAACAACCGAATCACTCATCAGCGCACACACCCAAGGTGGCTCTAGCGGCCTGGTTGATATGTGCCGTAGACCTCACGAAGCGCATCACTCACTTCTCCAAGAGTGGCGTGAGCGCGAAGCGCTTCCTTCATTGGAATGAGAACGTTTGTGGTTCCCTTTGCCGCTTCTTTTACATCGTTCAGCAACTGCTGCACTTTGGCCTGATCGCGATTTTCCTTGAACTTCTTCAAACGTGCAATTTGACCAACAGCAAGGCTGGGATCAATGGGGAACACATTTGGCTCTGGTTCGTTATCGACAGTGAACTTATTGACACCAACAATGACTCGTTCATCGTCGTCAATGGACTTCGTGTAGTCATATGCACTCTGCTCAATTTCGTCCATCTGGAAACCAGCCTCAATTGCGTCAACTGCGCCACCCATTGCATCGATGCGCTCGATGTACTCCCATGCCAGTCGTTCCACTTCATCTGTCAGCGACTCGACAAAGTACGAACCAGCCAATGGGTCGGGAGTATCTGCAACTCCGCTTTCGTAGCCAATGATTTGTTGAGTACGCAACGCGATACGGGCCGCGTCTTCGGTGGGAAGACCTAATGCTTCGTCGAATCCATTGGTGTGAAGGCTCTGTGTTCCACCCATGACGGCTGCAAGAGATTGAACCGCAACACGAACAACGTTGTTGAGTGGCTGTTGAGCTGTCAACGTGCTTCCACCCGTTTGGGTATGGAAGCGCAGAAGCTTGCTGCTTTCTTTCTTTGCGCCAAAACGTTCCGTCATAATTTTGTGCCACATGCGACGACTGGCGCGGAACTTTGCTACTTCCTCAAAGAAGTTATTGTGGCCATTCCAGAAGAACGAGAGACGTGGTGCAAAGTCGTCAACATCGAGACCAGCATCGACCGCGGCCTGAACATACGCAATTGCATTTGCCAACGTAAATGCAATTTCCTGCACCGCAGTGCTACCTGCTTCACGAATGTGATAGCCCGAAATAGAGATGGTGTTCCACTTCGGAACATTCTTCGAGCAGTAGTCGAAAATGTCTGTGATGATGCGCATTGAAGGTCGCGGTGGGTAGACATACGTTCCGCGCGCAATGTATTCCTTCAATAGGTCATTCTGAATGGTTCCGCTAATCGCAGTTGATGGAACACCCTGCTCTTCGGCCACCAATTCATACATCAACAACAGAATTGCTGCCGTTGAGTTGATGGTCATTGATGTTGAGACTTTGTCGAGTGGTAGGTCCTTCAACAACAAACGCATGTCATCAAGACAACTGATGGCAACTCCCACTTTGCCCACTTCGCCTTCTGCACGTGGATGGTCGCTGTCGTACCCCATTTGCGTGGGAAGGTCGAACGCACATGACAGTCCGGTTTGTCCGGCCTGCAGCAGGAACTTAAAGCGCTCGTTGGTGGATTCAGCTGTTCCAAATCCGGCGTATTGGCGCATGGTCCACAACTTGCCTCGGTACATCGTGGGGTACACACCGCGGGTGTACGGAGCGCCACCTGGTACTCCGAGTTGGGAGTCGGCATCCCACCCCGCCAAATCTGCGGCCGTGTACATGGGGGCAATTTCAATGCCAGAGTCTGTGCGCTTTACGTCTTCAGCCATAGGAGTCAATGGTACGGCGGCTGGCACCATCGCCCCTCATGGAGGGTTTATCGGGCGGCAACCAGACTGATTTCCATCAGCCATTCGGCTCGCGCAAGGGCAGGAACCGTCACCAATGTGCTCGCAACCCTGTGGTCCCCCATCACCTCATCTCGCACCGCCATCACTAAGGGCAGGTGATCTCGCAGGGACTCGGTGGCCACCACATACGTGGTGATGCTGACGATGTCGGTCACCGCCATGTTTCCCGCCCGCAGAATCTCAATGAGATTGGCCCAGACCACGCGTGCCTGACCTTCAATGGATGGTGGCACGGTGCCGTCGGGCATGGTGGGCACAACGCCCGAGGTGAAGATGAACTGCCCAGCACCGTCCACTTTCATTGCGTGTGCGTACTTGGCTGCGGGGGGTGCCATGTGCTCTGGACGTATTTCACTGATTCCCATACTGCTCATTCTGTCCTAAGGTGAGACTATGACCATCACGCCAGATGCACCACAGACCGAGACTCGCATGATTGACGGAGTTCCCCTTACTCCGAAAGAAGTCACCACCATTGGTTTTGAAGACCTCATGGCCACTCGCACCATTGAAGAGGAACGCCTTCACCGCAAGCAACGCCTTGCAGGAGCATTGCGAATCTTTGGTCGATTCGGATTTGGCGAAGGAGTTGCCGGGCACATCACAGTTCGCGACCCAGAGTTCCCCGATCACTTCTGGGTAAACCCACTTGGTTTGTCATTCCGACACATGCGTGTATCTGATCTCATTCTTGTGAACCACCACGGTGAAGTGGTGTACGGCAAGCACAGCGTGAACCGTGCTGCATACGTTTTGCACGCAGCCGTGCACACCGCGCGTCCCGATGTCATTGCAGCTGCGCACGCACACTCGGTGTACGGCAAGGCGTTCAGCTCACTTGGTATTCCGCTTGACCCACTCACTCAAGACTCGTGTGCTTTCTACGAGCAAAATGTTGTCATCGCCGATCACGGCGGTGCTGTTGTATTCGAAGAAGCTGCTGGTCGTGACTTTGCAGAAGCATTCGGCAATTACCGCGCCGCAATTCACCAAAACCATGGCCACTTCACCGTTGGTGCATCGGTTGACGAAGCAGTGTTCTGGTTCGTGTGTTTCGAACGTTGTGCACAAGCACAACTTGCGGCAATGGCTGCGGGAACACCAAAGCACATTCCTCACGAGTCCGCTGTGTACACACGTGAGAACGCCGGCAGTGCAATCACTGGCTGGATGCACTTCCAGCCTTTGTGGCAAGAAATTTGCCGAACTGATCCAGATCTTTTCGACTAAATCCGAGTGACATCTCCGTCTGCGGAACACTCTCGTTCCGAGCGTCTCTTTAACACTGCGCCTCCCGAAGTGTTCTTTGTGCTGTCTGCAGCAGCGCAGTACACCGGTGCGGTTGTTGCAGTCAACTTGTTCGACCAAATGTCGCCCGCAACGATTGCGTGGATACGTGTACTGAGCGCCGGACTCATTTTGTGCGCATTCTCCGTACGAAGAAATCACGTTCGCTGGACGCGACGAGACTTGTTGTGGGCGGGCGCTTTCGGTACCGCAACAGCACTCATGAACATGTTTTTCTATCTGGCCATTGATTCCTTACCGCTCGGCAAAGGAGTCACCATCGAATTCATTGGACCCATCGCGGTTGCCGCGTTCATGACTCGATCACTTCGCAATACATACGCATTGCTTCTTGCAACAGTGGGCGTTGTGGTTCTTGGCGGTGTCGAGTTAGGCAACGAGCCGCTCGGTCTTGTGTTCATTCTTGCTGCATCTGCCATGTGGGCTGCATACATCGTCATTGGTTCACGCGTTGCCATGGCTGACCGCGGAGTAGCAGGTCTCGGAATAGGACTTGTCGTTGGTGGAGTTCTCATCACCCCGTTTGCATCAAACGACGCAGCACTTGCGTTCAGTACCCCTTCGCTGTTCTTCAGTTGTGTACTTGTTGGACTTCTCTCGAATGTCATCGGTTACGGAATTGATCAATCCACACTTCGGCGTATTCCTATTCGTCGCTTCTCCGTCATGCTGGCGTTACTTCCTGTTACCGCAGCCGTCTTCGGATTTCTCTATTTAGACCAGACGCCAACCGCCATTGACCTTGTCGGTATGGCCTTGGTTCTTGTTGGTGTTGCTGTACAAGAGCGCGAAACGGTGGAGCGCCACCAACCTGAGGTTCAAACCGCCTAGCGTTCATTCCCATGAGAAGAACCCGTCACACATGGAAAGTTGGCGCCATGGCGGCGCTCGCCGCTGTGTGTTCATCTGTTCTTCCCTCATCTCCACAAGCGACGTCCGTATCCGCAGACGCTCTCCCACCCATCGCCATCGTTGTTCGTGGTCACGGATTCGGCCACGGCCGAGGACTCAGCCAGTTCGGAGCACTTGGGTGGGCTACACGCCTCAACGCAACGTGGACCGACATCATCAACTTCTATTACGGAGGTAGTGGTCGCACTCTCAGTGTGCTCGGACCACAAGATGCGGCTGCTCAACCAGGTGGCGTCATGAGTATTCGCCTACAAGCTCTCGACGGAAAACAGACCGCGGTTGTCTCCGATAACAAAACTGCACAATGGGCTGGACGCGCCGAAACATACGGGGCGCTCATTGCTCGACCAGTTGCTCGCAACGTGTATGACGTGTATGCATCTGCAGACTCCACATGTGGTGCATCCACTGGTACGCCAGCTGGTTTCACACTCATTGGCGACAACATCGCCGGACCAATTGACTTCATCACCGCCACCGGGTCAAACCCAGCAGCGGTTGCTCCTACGGAACTCATTGGGTTATGCGAACCTGCAACGTCGTCGTATCGCGCACGCATTCGTTATTACCGCGGCGGGCTTCGCGCGGCTACTGACGGCAAGGGCAACTATCGCAGTGTCAACCTTGTTCTTCTTGAGTCGTACTTGCGCGGAGTTGTACCACGAGAATCGCCTGCTGGGTGGGGCGACCAAGTGGGTGGTCTTGGTATGCACGCACTTCGCGCCCAAGCGGTTGCTGCACGCAGTTATTCATTGTCGGAAGCTCGTTATTCGTATGCAAAGTCGTGCGACACAATGGACTGCCAGGTGTACGGCGGCGCAGCATTACGTACCGTTGGCGCTAGCACCGCAAGTGTTCTGGAAGACCCGCGAACCGATCGCGCTATTGCCGAGACTGTTGGCTCAATCGTGCGCGATTCCCGCGGTTCTATTGTGCGCACCGAGTTCACATCATCGAATGGTGGGCGCACAGCGGGAGGTCAGTTTCCAGCTCAAGTAGACCCTGGCGACATAGCAGCCGATGCGGCATTGCAATCGTGGACGCGACTCATCTCTGCTGCAGACATCCAAAAGAAATATCCAAGCATCGGCGTCTTGTTATCTGTCACCACTACACATGACGGCCTTGGTGGAGATTGGAACGGATATGCAACGTCAGTTGCTATTACGGGCACCGCAGGTTCTGTTACGCGATCGGGATGGGACTTTAGAGGTGATTGGGACCTCTATGCGCCGTGGTACGAAACCACTCCATTGTTCTCGTCTGAACCCACAGCTGCACCAACAGGTTCCATTCTGTTCATTGGCGACTCGGTTGGCGAAAGTATTGCCACCGAGTTCGCTACGGCAATTACACCTGCGTATCCCGCCACAACATTCCAAGCATGTGCAGGTCGCGGAATGGCCGGAGCCGACTGTCTATTCACCGTTGCCGCCCCACAGGTTGACCTAGACGGTGTTGGCGTTGTGAATGCTCTTCCTGCGCCTGCCATTGCAGTCATTGAATTGGGATACAACGATGACCCAAATACGTTTAACGCTGAACTTCAGCAGATGATTTCTGCGCTCGCGTCAAAAGCTGTTCAGCGAATCATCTTTGTCAACATGTCAACACGTGCAACGTCTCGCAATTATGCGCTTTCCAATTCTGCTTTGGTTGCGGCTGCAGCCGCCAACCCGGCGATTTCTATTGTTGACTGGAACGCTGCAAGTTCTGCGCCACATCAATGGCGTTGGTTTGATAACACTTCTCTGTGTTGTTGGGTACACCTGTCCACTAGTGGTCAAGCCGAATTCACTCTTTTCCTTCGTGCACAACTCGATTCTTTACGTGCACAAAATCTTCTTCCACTATCGGCGCCTGCTGCGCCGGTCATTCACGGTCTGCCGCTTGGGCAAAAACACAGAGGGCCCATGGTGACCACCGTTCAGAAGACTTTGAATGCCGCAATGAAACTAAAGGGGTCAAAACGACTTGCTACAGATGGTGCTTTTGGCCCTGGTACCGAAAAAGCAGTGAAAGCATTCCAAGTGTCCATGAACTTGCCCCCAACTGGGACAGTAGACAGGTCAACGTGGGAAGCAATGGGGCTTGGCGCACGAACCGACCTCGCCGTTTTGCAAGTAGGAAGCAGACACCCTGCAGTCAGTACATTGCAGCGTGCTCTGGCGCGAGTACTGCGCAAGAAGATTTCAGTGACTGGTCAATTCACATCGTCATTAGCCAATGACGTAAAGACGTATCAGCGACGAGCCAAGATACGCCCCAGCGGAAAAGTGGGGCCAAGCACATGGTCGTCGCTCATGGCTGCTGCAGCTCTGGTCAAATAGGTCTACAGACCGCAACGAGCCTTCCACGCCTCTGTACTGACCATTTCTGGGTACTTTGCGCGATAGGCCTTCTTCAGCGAGTTGTACGAGCGAACCAATTGCCACGATGTGCGGAACACTTCGCGTCGAATCCGTATGAAGCGTTCGCGGTCACGTTGACAGACGAAACCTTCTTCAAAGCGAGGATGGCGATACAAGATTTCGTCGTGGCGAATAGCAAGTCCCACTGCTCGAACATCAATTTGCGCCACACCCATCTTGCCTGACCTCACGAAAGGTGGCACCCAGTGTCCGGCTCCGGTGAACGGTGCCAGCAAAAAGCCGCCCAGTCGATACAGCTTTGATCGGGGCGGAGTGAAACCCAAACTCTGCAACTCGTCCGACAGCGGCATGGCCTTTTCTTCAGACACTTGTCGAATTTCGTCGTGCTTGGCCGCGTGGTCAATTTTCATCCACTCGTCTGGACCGGCAAGAAAATCTTTCATTCCCCAAATCATGTATTCGGCACTGGCGTAGCGGTGTGAATATGCATTGCGGAATCCAAAACTGAGATAACGCCATGCCAAGTGTCTCCACTTGTGATCGTCAAAGACCAAAGTGTCAATCAGAGCAAAGTTGCGAACCTCGTAATACAACGACGACGGATTGTTCTTGAGTGCGAAGTCGGCGTGCCACACCGCAATACCGTTCAGAGTGACCGTATGTTTCCCCGTGTGCATGAGTCCGAAGGCAACATCGTCGCCACGCACGAATACGGGAAGTGGATTCTCCTTGGCCAAGTGCATGGGAAATACCGTGAACCACCACGCGGAATAATCAATGTCGATTTCCAAATGATCGCGCACCATTTCAGATCTGCTACGAAGGTCGATGCCGCGACCGTGAGCGCGCAACGGATACACCGAGCGGAATTCATACGCCGAACCCGCTTCAAACTGCATCCACGGCTGCTCTTCACTCATCATGGCGCCGTGTATACACAGGTCTGGGTCGTTCGCATACGAGAGAAGCGAAATGGTGCGCATGATGGATTCAGGCTCTAATGAAATGTCGTCGTCCATTAAGACAATGTGCGTGCTCCAGCCTTCTTCTCTGAACTCAATGATTCCGCGAGCAAATCCGCCTGCACCACCCAAGTTTGGATTTGGAAGAACACGGACAGGCGCACCTGCAGGAATAGTTGGTTGCAGATTTTGAGCATTGTCAACGACAAGAACTTTGAGATGACCACGCACGTTGGGAACTGTTGATTCAATGTGCACCAACTTGTCGATAGTGGCAAGGACGTACTCTTGGCGGTTAAAGGTGGTAATGGCCACACCTAATCGCACATCGCGCGCAGGAGATGTAGCAGTGCTCCACTCACCACCGCGAACAACAACTCCGTCTTCCAACGCCGTCACTGCGACAAAAAACGACTCTGCCCCAAGGTCGCGAATGTCGGCACATGTCACCGACGATTCTGTGCTAGACGATTGAACCACCGTGTCGACGCCATTGGCATACGCAATAAGTTCAATCTGGCAGCGACCAGACACATCGATGGTGGCAGTGAGGTCAGCGATAGATGTCAGGCGACTCCATCGACCCGCCGCGAACACACCAAACGCGGTGTCGAACGTGACTCGCTGATTGACGTCGAGATGAACTCCGTCTGAACGAAGAACCCCATCACCCGTTCGCACGTACAACGACGGTTCACTGAAATCGGGGGCCGGAACCAGAATTCGGGCCAGGGGGTGGGCGGTCACCCCCCTAGTTTCACAGGGGATTCACTACGAAAGGCGTCATTTGACGCTGTTCACGCCTACTGGCCAGGAATTCTTCCGCCACATCGAGCGCTTCTTTGATGGTGACGTCCATGTCTAGGTACCGATACGTGCCTAAACGACCAAGGAAGGTCACCCGAGACGCCGTCTGGCCTGCCTGGACGTACTGGTGCAGCTGCTCTTTTTCCTTCACCTGGCGGATGGGGTAATACGGAATGTCCCCTTCGGCGGCCAATCGGCTGTATTCGGTGTACAAGGTGGTCCCCTCGTGGCTCTCCCACGGAGCAAAGTGCTTGTGCTCGGTAATACGCGTGTACGGCACATTGGCGTCGCAGTAATTCATGACTGGGCAGCCTTGGAAATCTCCCGATTCCTCTGTTTCCACGAAGTCGAGCGTGCGATACCCCAATCGACCAAACTGACCAGAGAAATACTCATCGATGGGTCCCGACCAAAAGACATGTTCTGCCGTGGACAACTCATCGGGTGTCACCGTGCGATTCAGTGTTACTTCAATGAGGGGGTGGTCGAGCATGGCTTCCACAATGGGCGTGTACCCATCTTTGGGAATGGCTTGCCACGGGTGATTGAAGTAGCTGTCTTCGTACGAAAAACGCACAGGTAGTCGCGCAAGAATTGATGCCGGGAGTTCTGTTGGAGACACACCCCACTGCTTCTGCGTGTATCCCTTGAAAAAGGCTTCATACAAATCGCGGCCAACAAACTTCAATGCCTGATCTTCAAAGCTGACGGGAACATCAATTGATGTGTCTGCGCGAGATGCAATGAAAGCTTCTGCTTCCTTCGGCGACAACGTGAGTCCGAAGAATTGGTTAATGGTGTGCAAGTTCACGGGCAGTGAGTACACCTTGCCGCCAGAGGTTGCCTTCACACGATGGTTATATGGCTGCATGGCACCAAACTTGTTGATGTATTCCCATACGTTCTGGAACCCGGTATGGAAAATGTGTGGGCCGTAGACGTGCACCATCACTCCATTTGAGCGACGTTCCGTGTGGGCGTTACCCGCAACATGTGAACGGCCGTCAACAACCCATGATGCAATTCCGGCGTCGGCTAATTGGCGGGCCACAACGGCGCCAGAGAACCCGGCACCAACAATGACTATGGAAGCTGTCACGCGTGAAACGCTAGTTGTTTAGTGGCTCATCCACGGGGCACACAGGCCATCGAGGTCACGAACTTCAATGCGGTCGCGATTTTCATACGTGACCTGGTTGTTTGGATCGGCACGCAATTTGAACACACGGAACGACATTTCTGTTGTGTCCACGCTGAGAATACGACCAATGAGCGGATCACCGAGTTCAAGAATGATCTTGATGGTTTCAAGTGCCTGAATAGATCCGATAATTCCAGGCAGAACACCAAGTACTCCCGCTTCTGCACACGACGGAGCAAGTTCTGCTGGTGGTGGTTCGGGAACCATGTCGCGATAGGTGGGGCCAAGTTTTGGATGGAACACCGAGACCATGCCTTCAAAGCGGAAGATACTTCCGTGAACAACAGGAATTCCTAACTTCACGCTTGCATCATTCAACAAATAGCGGCTGGGGAAATTGTCTGCGCCATCGACAACAACGTCGTAGCCCGACATGATGTCCATGATGTTGCTTGCGTCAAGACGAGTGTCGTAGGTCTTTACTTTGACATCAGGATTCAACTTCGCAATGGTCATGCGTGCTGATTCCACTTTGCGCTCGCCAATACGGTCCATGTTGTGCAGAATTTGGCGCTGCAAATTTGATGCATCGACATCGTCCATGTCGACAATGCCAATTGTGCCAACGCCCGCAGCGGCAAGATACAACGCAGCCGGTGAACCAAGACCGCCAGCACCCAACATAAGAACTTTTGCACCGAGAAGCTTTGCTTGACCCTCAACTCCTACTTCAGGAAGAAGAAGGTGGCGCTGGTAGCGATTGCGCTGATCTGGAGTGAGTGTGACAGGTTGACGCCATTCACGACCTTCGTCTTTCCACTTGCCAAAGCCGCCAGCCATAGACAACACGTTGGTGTATCCGAGTTCTTGCAAGGTGCGTGCAGCAAATGCGCTTCGCACACCACCGGCGCAATAGACCACAATCTCTTGATCGCGATCTGTGGCACGACCTTCAATTTGTGCTTCTAGGTGACCACGAGGAATATGCAACACATTGGGTAAAGCACCCTGTTCGTATTCGTCTGGTTCGCGTACGTCAAGCACCAGCACACCACCCGCCTCAATGCGTCGCTGGGCGTCGGCGGTGTCGATTTCAGTGATGTGAGACTTTGCAGTGGCGAGGAGGTCACGGAACGTTGCCATGACCAAAACCCTACCAACTAAGTCGGGAATCCAGCGCGGGCCACCAGGTCGGTGAGAATGCGTGAGATGTCACCACGCAAGATGATGTGGGCGTACTGGTCTCGCTCTGTGGGGCCACCATTGATAATGACCACCTTCTTCTTGGAAGCTTTTGCGCGATCCACCACATACGCAGCTGGGGTGACCGCCAAGGTCGAACCGATGGCCAGGAGCACATCGCAGTTCTCGGCGGCGGCGTACGACCCATTGATCACCGCTGGATCTAACGCTTGTTCAAACAGAACTGCATCACTCTTCACAATTCCGCCGCATAACTCACAGTGCGGGTCGGGGTCGCCAGCGCGAACGCGCTCAATGAACTCAGCCATTGGTCGACGGTCTTTGCAGTCCCAACAACGTCCGAACTTAATGGTGCCATGCACTTCGTATACCAAGTCGTGTGAGATGCCAGAGTCTTGGTGTAACCCGTCAACGTTTTGTGTAACGACTGCACTTAACTTTCCGGCACGATGTACCGCCACTAACGCATGATGACCAGCATTGGGAAGTGCTGTGCCATTAAATGTTCGAGCTCGGCCCTCCCACGCAACCTTTCGAACTTCTGGGTCGTTCAAGTAATAACTCAGCGTTGACGTTTTTTCTGCAAGCGGGTTTTTCACCCACAGTCCATTTGGTCCACGGAAATCGGGAATGCCTGAATCGGTGGAGATACCTGCACCTGTAAATGCAACTACTCGTTCGGCATCGCGCAACCATTGCGCAACAAGGTCTAGATCTTCATCTGCAGGGAACTCAGGGCTCATACCTTCCTCATTCTTACCCAAACGCACACATGACTGTGCTTCGAACGAGGAGAGAAAACATGAGCCAGACGCCAGAGTCACACGACAACACACTTCGCGTCGTTCCTTGGATAGACCCCATCGTTGAATCGCGTGGCTTTAGCGTGAATGACCCGTATATCGAGATGTTCTGGCTGCCGGTGTTAGGCCCCACAGCCACCTGGCTCTATAGACGTTTAGTGTCCGGAGTTCTGCAAAACCCATCTGGTTACACCGTCACTATGGACGAACTGGCCCGCACCATTGGCGTGGCATACACACAAGGACGACATAATCCGTTCGCCCGTGCCTTACATCGTTGCGTCATGTTCGGTGTGGCGGAGCATGTCGCAGTGCAACCCATTCGCACATTGGCGGTGCGCCAATCACTGCCTTCGCTACCTCACCGCCATCTCAGTCGCCTCCCCCATCCGTTACAAATTGCCCATCACGATTGGATACAAAACATGAGGGAAAGCACACACTCGCCATCTCGCGTCTCATAGCCTTGGCTTCTATGCTCCGCGTAACACGTGTTCTTCGTACTCTTGTTGTGCTGGGCATTGTGCTTGCATCGCTCGTTCCTTCTGCTGTTCAGGCCGAGCGAGTAAAGGTGCTCATTCTTGGTGACTCTGTTGCATCTGTTCTTCGTTGGTCTCCTACGTCCATGAAGTCGCTGTGGAAAGGTTCGTACGACGTCACGCTGGAAGTGTGGGGATGCCAAAAACTCGTGGACCCTGGATGCATTGAAGGTAATGCGCCGCAGGCAAGCGCACTACGTCTCTTGCAGAAACATCGCGACGAAGAATTCGACATTGTTGTTGTAGCAACTGGGTACAACGACACGGGAGCAACGTACTTACAGCAATCAATTCGTCGTATATACGCCGAAGTGAGCTCGCAAGGTGGCCACCTCATGTGGTTGACATACCGCGAAAACGGGAATGTGAAAATCAAGGCGCGTCAATTCAACAAGGTTGTGAAGTCTCAATCCAAGAAACTTGGTTTCTCTGTCTTGGATTGGGAAGCCATTGCGCGTCGTCAGAAGCATTGGTTCACTGGCGACGGTGTACACATGAACGCACATGGCGGAGTTCGATTAGGTAATCACATTCGACGTGCTCTCGATGAATACCTGACTCCTGTCGCCACCACAATGCCAGAGAACAGTTAGTTTGAACACGTGGAAATTCGTGTCTTTACCGAGCCTCAACAAGGCGCCAGCTACCAACAACTTCTTGCCGTAGCGCAATGTGCCGAGCGCAACGGATTCAATGCGTTCTTTCGTAGCGATCATTACCAGCGCATGGGAACTCACTTCTCAGGTCTTCCTGGCCCATCAGATGCATGGATCACCCTTGCTGGCATCGCACGCGAAACATCAACCATTCGTCTTGGCACATTGGTGAACTCAGCAACGTTCCGACTTCCCGGTGTTCTCGCCATCTCGGTTGCAAATGTTGATGAAATGTCCGGAGGCCGAGTTGAACTTGGTCTAGGTGCTGGCTGGTACCAAGTGGAGCACTCGTCCTATGGAATTCCGTTCCTGCCGCTAGGCGAACGATTCAATGTGCTGGAAGAGCAATTACAGATTATTACGGGCCTGTGGGGAACACCCGTGGGTGCCGACTTTGCGTTCAGCGGAAAACACTTCACGCTGACCGATTCGCCCGCATTGCCAAAGCCAGTTCAATCGCCGCCTCCCATCATTGTTGGCGGTGGTGGACCAAAGCGCACTCCCATGCTTGCCGCTCGCTATGCAGCAGAATTCAATCTTCCGTTCCAAAACATGCAGCGCTATGTCGAGCAATGCGATCGTGTTCGTGCAGCCTGCACAACCATTGGACGTGACCCCGAAAGCCTTGTGTATTCAACGGCACAAGTGGTGTGCGTTGGCCGTAACGATGCAGAAATTTCTCGCCGCGCCGCAGCAATAGGACGTGACGTCGATGAATTGAAAGCCAACGGCGTGTGTGGAACACCGTCAGAAGCAATTGAGAAATTGGCGTCGTGGGCTGCGCATGGCGCGCCACGTGTGTACTTGCAATTCCTCGACCTGAACGACCTAGATCACATCGAGTTGGTGGGGTCGGACATTCTGCCCCACCTGTAACTACAACACGTTTGTTACTAGCAACACTGCAGTCACACTGGCTGCAGCAAGCCTGTACCAACCAAAAATGGCCAGCGAGCGCGAGTTTAGATACGACACCATCCACCTCACTGCAACCATTGCTGTCACACATGCAACCATTGCTCCAACGAGTGGTGTAGCGATTCCGAAATAGTCAACAATGTCGCCGCCATGACGAGACACATCAAGAACTGTTGCCGCCGACAATGTGACAAGCCCAAGAAGAAAAGAAAACTCCACAGCAGCAGCCAGCGACAACCCCACTGCTAGACCGGCAATAAGTGTCACCAAACTTCTGCTGACGCCCGGCCACAATGCGACAGTCTGGGCGCATCCGATAATGAGTGCTGAACGCACGGACAGCTCGTGAAGTGAACGCTGTGTTGGTTTCGGTTTCCACACAAGAATTGCGGCACCGCCTACTGCCCACGCAAGTGCGACAGGCGCCGGACCAAACAATGCATTTTTGATGGCGTCACCAAATACCACTCCAACCACGGCTGCGGGAAGAAACGCGGCAACTAGAGCCAGAAGAATTGACCGACCCTGTTCATCGCGACCAACTAGACCCTTCACAATGGACAGGATGCGTGAGCGATACAAAACGAGAACCGCAAGGATTGCCCCGAATTGAATAGCGATTGCATACGAATCTGCAGCCCCTTCAGATGTGCCAGTGCCGAAACCAATGAGATCGCTCACAACAAGGAGATGACCAGTGGACGAGACGGGAAGAAACTCGGTGATGCCTTCGACGATGCCGAGAAGAACAGCTTCGGGAAGCGACAAGAGACCAGCAAACATGCTCTTGCAGTCTTTCACGCACAGATTGAGCTGTAACGACACCGTATGGCAAAAAGTTACGTATAACACAGTGTGATGAACGAGCCGTCACAACGCAGACGCCAGTTGCACCATTGGACTCACTCACCTAAGAGACAGGGCAATTGCTAGTGAATTAGTTTAAAGGGATGCAAGTCAACGGCTACACAATCGAAAATGACGCCCATTTAGCTGGTGCAGACCTGGCCGGAGCAAACCTGAAACGTACAGCCCTCACAGGAGCTGACCTACGTGGCGCAAACCTGAAACGGGCAGACATCTGTGGGGCAAACCTGCGTTTTGCGATCTTGATTAATGCAAACCTCACTCACGCAGACTTGGAAGGCACAATGCTGATGGGTGCAAATCTGGAAAGTGCAGATTTGGCTCATGCAAGCCTGATTTATGCAGAACTGTTTAAAGCAAACATAGAAGGCACAAACTTGACTCACACAAACCTACATATGGCAACTATGCCTGATGGGTCAATACACGACTAGCAATGCGATACTGCCGCGCGGGCCACAATGGAGCGCTGCTGTGACACATTCAGGACAGCAACGACCCTCACCAAGAGTGCGGATCTAGTTGCGTTACTGACGTTCCGTCACTACTAACACGTCATTAATCTCACCGGATCTACTCAATCGATGGTTGAAATCCTAATCGTGGGACTCCACCTTGAAAAGGTTTTCAAGATTTTGCATGCCCGACCTTTACATTTACTTGCCTGCAACTTGCCATCTAAAGCAGTGAATGCAATTTTTTTGTTGACAACTTAATAACTGTATAGTTCTCCGAATGGGCGCTCCGAATTGTTCAATTTGTGGTTCACAGATGCAACAAAGCTTCGGCGTCTCATCTGTAAAAGGGGCGGGAATGTCGTGGGTGTGCCCTACTCGGCAACTTCATTTTTCCGTTCAAACCGGAAGTCCACTTGATTTCGGACGTTCAGAAAAGGACGCACAGCGCACGCGGAGGAGAATCCGTAAAGCCGATATGCGTCAGAAGATGAGACAGCAACCGTTGCGATTTTTTGTTGTTGAGCCGCTGAAAGCAATCGGTGGGGCGCTGTCGGCGGGGTTGCTTGCCGCCGGGGGAATATTGCTTGACTTCTTAATCAAGGTAATAGTGGTTGCTCTTGGGTTCGGTCTTGTATTCCTGCTGTACTTAATAGTCAAGGCCAACATCATCATTTCTCTTGTTGTTGTCGGTATTGTGATTGCCATCATGGCAATACTTGCATTGCTGTATTGGTAACTAATCGCCTGGCGTATTTCCTTTTCTTGATGTCTAGCGATGCCGTACTTATTCAGGACAGCAACGACCCTCATCAATAAAGTGCCGATGTAGTCCCGTTAATGACGTTCCGTCACTGCTTACATGCAGTGGTCTCACTGGAAACACTCATTTGATTGAATGACGCATTCATCTTCTCTAGCAACAAGGTCTGCTTCAGCGTTTGACGAATGGCACGCTTACGACTTTTTTCAGAAGCCAGTTCATTCTTATTTCGCTTCTTTCGGTCATAGATAACTGAATCATGCAGTTTCTTTAGTTCTGGCGTTGTCGCGTTCTGCAAAGTCCATATGTTCTTGGGGTGGATGGGGAAACCGAACTTTTTATATTTGCGCGCCGTGCGCACCAGTGCCTTCGTATTGATGGGCCGCCCTAATGACATCTTTTGAGCCGCCCGTAGAACAGAAGCAGCTTCAGCCGGTGATAGTCCCACCGCCAACAATTTCTGAAGGAACTCCACGTGAGCGTGCCAGTCGAGTTTCCACCATGCTTCGCGAGCGACGTCAAGATATGTCAGACCAAACAGTTCACGCATGCGAGGGTCGGGTGGATTTATCCAGTCATAGAAGCGGGCAACCTGCCCACCAAACCACTCTGCACGCAACAGCACTGCAGGCGATTCAATATCCCACTTACGCCAAGCTGCTGCCGCTGCATGGGCCTCAGGAGTATCGCCGAGTTCGTCCTCCCACGTCCGTCGGTACGTTGCTGAATGTCCCGTCGTAACAGCTGTGAGCTCTGCAGCCAGGTCCATCATTTGCTGTGAAGGATGTCTTGCACCACCGTCATGTTGCGCCATGCGCGCAGTATTTCACCGGCATGTGTCTTGATTATCAAGTGGCACTCCCAACGGGATTCGAACCCGTGCCGCCACCTTGAGAGGGTGGTGTCCTAGGCCACTAGACGATGGGAGCCTGTAGCGGAATAGAAGGCTACAGGCGAGAAATGGGCGTGAAACCCGCTAGCGAGGTTCTCGGGGTAACCCAAGAATGCGTTCACCCAGGATGTTGCGCTGCACTTCATCGGTTCCGCCTGCGATGGATTGCGCTGGCACAGACAAGATCACTTCAGAAATCACCCCGTCGGTTGATTCCTCAGATGAATCCAACATTGCAGCAGCACCCGTCATACGCGCGTGAATCTGTGCCGCTGCACGCGCGGCATTGCTCGTTGCCAACTTCCCCACCGAACCTTCCGGACCTGGTGCATGACCAAGTTCGCGCAGTACACGTGCGCGCTCAGCAGTAAGCGCACTGACACGTTGCAGTGACAGAACCTTCAGCGCTTCATCTCTAGAAATTGCATTGGATGCGTGTCCGGTTTCGGCTAGCCGAGATGGAATCAAATCAACTCGTCCTGCTCGTTGCGGATACCACTTATAGGTCTCCATATAGTGCAGCCACTCCTCATGTGCTTCGGCTGCTGCACGACCATTTCCCCGTTGTCGAATCTCTCCAAATGTTGCGCCAAACTTTCGTTCATACGCCAAAGTTGTGTTTGCAACGGTCCAACCTGCGTTGACATCGCCAACAGTCCACGACAAGGGGACACGAGCATCGGTTAAGAAAACCTCGTTAAACGATTGATGATGATTCATCTGGAGAAGTGGACGTACCAAAACTCCCTCTTGCTTCATCGGCAGAATGAAATAGGAGATTCCAGAATGCTTTGGCGCCTCTGTATCGGTGCGCGCGAGCAGAATTCCGTAATCGGCATGGTGTGCACTTGTGTTCCACACTTTCTGTCCGTTGATAACCCACTCATCGCCATCGCGAACTGCTTTTGTAGACAAGCCCGCAAGATCTGAGCCTGCTCCAGGTTCACTGAACAATTGGCACCAGGTAGTTGCACCAATCAAGATGTCTCGCAAAAACCTCTCCTGAATCTCTGCAGATCCGTGATCCAAGATTGTCGGTGCTGCAAGAAAAGTTCCCCCGCCAATTGGCAGACCGGGTACCCCTCTTTGTCGTAAGTGGCTAGCAACAACACCTTCACTCCATGCTGGCAGCCCCTTGCCAAAACGATTCGTTGGCCAATGCGGAACGGACCAACCGGAATCGACGAATACTTCACGCCATTCACGAAGCGAATAATCGGGATTCCAGTTCTCGTCCAGCCATTTCGAGAACTGTTCACGAACTAATTCCGGAGTAGGCAGAGAATCCATTACAGACCGGACGGGTCAATTGGCATTCCGAATCGCAAGCGATTATTCGCATGCCCCAAATGCTGTAGAGAAAACGCGGCCTTCATTGCTGTGTATTGACCTTGCGCTTCTAACGCCTGGTTCACGGATTCTTTTGCCAGCTTCAAAGCAAAACCTGGCCGCTTAGCGATGGTCTGTGCCATCTCCATCGTGGCCGCATCCAAGTTGGCAGCCTCGACAACTTTGTTCACCATGCCAAGAGTCATCGCTTCTTGTGCTGTTATTGAATCTCCGGTGAAAAGCAGTTCTTTGGCCTTTCTTGCGCCAAGTTCCCACGGATGCCCGAAGTACTCAACTCCGTTGACACCAAAGGCGACAACGGGATCGGAAAACGTTGCGTCATCGGCGGCAATGATGATGTCGGCAACCCACAACAACATGAGTCCACCAGCAATAGTTTTTCCCTGAGCGGCCGCAATAACTGGCTTGGGAATGTTTCTCCAACGCCAGCACATGTTGAAATACACCTCTTCTTCATGCGCCATCATCCCCTCTTGGCCTTCACCAGTGAATGGAGACTGAGGAAAAACTTGCGGGAAATCGAGATGAGAACTTCTGTCTCGAAGATCGTGACCTGACGAAAAATGCTTTCCTTCTGCGCGAAGAACAATGACCTTGACATCAGAATCTCGTGCCGCCAGATCGAAGCAATGATTCAGCTCATAGGTCATCTGATTGTTTTGAGCGTTGCGTTTATCGTCACGATTGAGTGAGATGACTGCCACGCCTTCTGACCCGCGATTGACCACGCGGTAGGAAACTGTTTCCAGCGAATCGGGATCTATTGCCACGATTTACGTCCTAAATGGTTGGGGAACAAGGACTCGAACCCTGAATAACAGTACCAGAAACTGCTGTGTTGCCAATTACACCATTCCCCAGTGCGCAGACCATGTTAGCGACATGAAGCGGTGGTCACCACCGAGGAAAATTGCTAGCCCGTAATGGAAAAGAGGGTGTCGAAACCAATGATTCGACCAACGCTCACACCGAGGGTTTCACGCAGAGCCTTCACGATTGAGCTCCCGTTGTCCATCCATGCGAGACCAGCAAATCCATCAGCTGATGTTGTTGTGGGTGATGGCACTGTGGCAAAACCCAATTGTTGTAGCGACAACATCACACGTTCAACATGCCATGGACTACTCACGGCAATAACCGACGTAACACCACGCTGCTTCAACAACGGCGCAATACCTTCTAGCGATTCCCATGTAGATGATCCACTGTTTTCAGACACGATGGCAGAAGCAGGAACACCTCTTTGAAGCAACCAACTTTGAGATGCTTCAGCCTCAGAAAAACGATCTCCATCGCGCTTTCCACCGGTCACCGCTATGACGGGCGCACGGCCCATTTCCCAATCAATGAGAGCTTGGCGTAGCCGAGATTCCAACAATGGAGATGGAGTTCCGTCATACTGCGCAGCACCCATCACGACAATCGCATCGGCAGACCGTGTGTCGGTATGGGACGCGTGCCAAAACAGCAACGCGCCACATAGACAGATATAGGCGAAAACAGAAATCGCGACCGCCGATGTCAATGTGACAGTCGATCGGAGAACTGTCTTCACAAATTACGCCAAACGGTTCAGAGCACTCTGAAGTCGACGAACTGTCTCGTCTCGCCCCAAAACTTCAATGCTTTCGAAGAGTGGCGGCCCTACTGTGCGACCGGTGATTGCAACACGAATAGGTGCCTGCGTTTTGCCCAGTTTTAGTCCACGTGATTCGGTCCAGGCTTCTAGCAGTGCCTTCAATGAATCATGATTCCACTCACATGTTTCAACCGAGGCCGCGAAATCGCGCAATACATCGGCTGCAAAATCTGACGACATGGTCTTTGCCCAGGCATCCTCGTCGATAACTGGATTCTCGATGAACATGAAGTCGACCATTGCAGGAACTTCCGACAAAGTGACAACACGAGTTTGCAGCAATGGCGCCATCTTCTTGAACACATCTGCGTTAAAGCGCTGTGTCGGCCAAGGAGCATCGGCAAAAAACGGCTGGCATGCATCGATAAATGCATCAAGTGACATCGCGCGAATGTAGTCACCATTAAATGCATTCAGTTTCTTAATGTCGAAGAATGCCGGCGAGTGATTCACATCTTCCAAACGGAACTCGTCAACAATTCGTTGCCATGGAACAATCTCTTCATCGCCTGCTGGCGCCCATCCCAATGTCATCAGGTAATTCACCATTGCGTCGGGAAGAATTCCTTCAGATCTGTACTGCTCAAGTGCCACTTTGTCGCGTCGCTTCGACAGTTTCTTTCGCTGTTCATTAACCAACACCGGCACATGCGCCCACACTGGTGGCGTTACACCCAGCGCATCCCAGATGAGTTGTTGTTTTGGAGTATTCGGAAGATGCTCTTCGGCTCGCACCACTGTTGTGATGTTCATTTCAATATCGTCCACCACATTGGCGAGCAGAAACATTGGGGTTCCATTGCCTCGCAACAACACGAAGTCTTCAATGGTGTCGTTTGCGAACTCCACACGACCACGAACAAGATCATTCACCACAGTGGCGCCTTCAGGAACACGGAATCGCAACACACGACCCGGCCCAGGCTCTAACCCACGATCTCGTGAGTATCCGTCGTAGCCCTGTTTGCCAGATGCCTTTGCCCGCTCTTGAATTTGCTCACCCGTAAGGTCACACCAGTAGGCGTTGCCTTGCTCATACAGACGATGAGCGGCCTTCACATGCAGGTCAGCGTTGTGGCTTTGGAAGTACGGTCCTTCAAATTGCGGATGTGATGAATCGATACCTAGCCATGCCAGCGCGTCGATAATTCCTTGAGTCCATTCCGGACTATTGCGAGATTCATCGGTGTCTTCAATGCGAAGCACGAATGTTCCACCTGTGCGCAACGTAAGTGCCCAGTTGTACAACGCAGTACGCGCACCACCCACATGGAAGAAACCTGTGGGAGATGGAGCAAAGCGGTAACGAGGGCTGTCTGACATGCCCTCTCAGGCTACTTGTGCACCCCACGAACAAACGCGACAGATAGCGTGACCCTATGGACGGATTCACGCAAACAGACCAAGTCAACGTATTGGGAGAACCGCTTCAGACATGTTGCACATCTCCTATGACTGGGTACTACCGCACAGGTTGTTGCGAAGTGGGCGGCGACGACACGGGTGTTCACGCCGTCTGCGCAATCATGACCGATGAGTTTCTTGAGTTCTCAAAGAGTGCGGGCAACGATTTATCGACACCAATGCCGCAGTATGGGTTTCCCGGTTTACGCGCAGGAGATCAATGGTGTTTGTGTGCACCACGATGGCAAGAGGCGTACGAAGCCGGCAAAGCGCCGAAAGTAAAACTTGGTAGCACCCACATTGCCGCCGCCGAATTTTGCAACATGGACGCTCTTCGCGCCCACGCCATCGACCTGTAGTTACAGAGCGAGCGCTTCCTGACTGAATGACATCAGCAAGGCGTCGTCTCCCATGACTGCGCCACTCAAACCGTGCACAGCAGGCAAAAGTTGTTCGCAAAAGAAGCGAGCCGTGTTGACCTTTGCGGCCTTCTCGTGTTCTGGCATGTCCGAATGAACGGCAACATGTGCCGACTTTGCCATGACATACCCTCCAACAAGCGTTGACAACTGTCGCAGGTACGGAGTTGCTCCTGAAAGAACTGCCGTTTGATTGGTGGCATTTGCAAAGAACCACTGCGTCGTCTCGCGCACAGCCGCAATTGCTTTCTTCAATTCAGCGGCCGATGCAGCCAACTCTGGATGCTTCACAATCTTGGCTTCCATGACATCCATGTCGTCGAACAACGACATGACGACTGCGCCGCCCTTCATGCCCAATTTGCGTCCCACTAAGTCCATGGCTTGAATGCCATTTGTTCCCTCATAAATGGTGGTGATTCGTGCATCGCGGTAGTGCTGAGCAACTCCGGTCTCTTCAATGAATCCCATGCCACCGTGAATTTGCACTGCCATACCGGTGAGATCGACACTCATGTCGGTTCCCCACCCCTTAGAGATTGGTGTCAATAAAGCAGCGATGTCTGCGGCCTTCTCGCGCTCTGCGGCATCGGGATGATGCGCAGCAATATCGAGACACGCAGCATTCCAGTAAATGATGCGCCGCAACGCTTCAATAGTGCTCTTCATCGTTACCAACATGCGCTTTACGTCGGGATGTTGAACGATGGGAGAACTCTCCCCTGCCGGCGCACCTGGTGCGCGACCTTGTTTACGCACAATTGAGTACTCAAGAGATTGCTGATATGCACGTTCGATGAGTGCGAGACCTTCTAAACCAACGCCAAGACGCGCTTGGTTCATCATGGTGAACATGTACGCCATACCGTGGTTTTCTTCACCAATGAGATAGCCAACTGCGCCGCCGTTGTCTCCATACGACAACACACATGTGGGGCTGGCCTTAATGCCTGTCTTGTGTTCAATGCTGACGCAGTTCACGTCATTGCGAGCACCAAGAGATCCGTCTGCATTCAACAAGAACTTCGGAACAATGAAACACGAAATTCCTTTTGTTCCTGCTGGTGCATCGGGAGTACGAGCAAGCACGAGATGGATGATGTTTTCTGCAAGATCATGTTCGCCAAAAGTGATGTAAATCTTGGTTCCGGTAATGAGATACGAACCATCACCTTGCTTCACAGCTTTCGTGCGAACAGCTCCCACGTCAGAGCCCGCATCGGGCTCGGTGAGATTCATGGTTCCCGTCCACTGGCCCGAAATCATTTTTGGCAAATAGGTCATCTTCTGAATTTCGTCGCCGTGGTGCATGATGGCGTCGATAGCGCCCTGTGTAAGCAGTGGTGCCATGGTGAGTGCCATGTTTGCCGAGTTCATTACTTCTTGAAGCGCAATGTTGACAACCCACGGGAATCCACCGCCACCGAAACCCGGATCGAAGCCCAGTGCTCCCCATCCTGCATCGACATACGCGGCATAGGCCTCTTTGAAGCCTTCGGGTGTGGTGACAGTTCCGTCTGCATTTCGATGTGACCCAACAACATCACCCACTTTGTTTAGTGGTGCAAATCGCTCTTCAAAAAATCGCGCAGCTTCGCTGAGTACATCGGTGACAACCGATGAATCCAGGTCGGAAAATTTTGGAAGCGACATGATGTCATCCAAATTGCCGAAATGACGCAGTACATATTCCATGTCTGCAAGTGGTGCTGAGTAAGTGGTCATTGTGCATACCCCGTGAGTGAACGCCAATTGGTGGACGATTGTGAAGCGACTGTTTCAGGCGACATGCGCAGAGTGGACTCTGGCACCATGTCGGCAATTGCGCGCCCTTCTTTGTAGTGATGAACGTTGCCAACACCAACAAACAATTCTTTACGAACTGCAACTTGATCTGCTGGTGGTGAATCGGACAAATACCCCCACAGAGACAACGCAAGGTTCAAATCATGAACCGATGGTGCACGACCAAATAGTGATGCGCGACGCAATGCAATAAGTGAACATCCGCGCAACGCATCGTCGATGTCTTCTCCGGCTGACACACGAATGCGAGTGCGGGCACGGTTGGCCAACGTGATGATGTAGCCCTGATCGGGGCCCTGATATCCCAAGCGCTCACCTGCAGGTTGACGCCCTTCAATTTCGCCTGGACGACCTGGCTCCCATCCGGCGGGAACGAAGTCGGGTGATTCGTAATAACGAACCGGCTCTGCGGGTGGAACGGGGGCAAATCGGGGTGCAGCCATAAGAGGAAACTCTACGCTCTTTGCCCCGTCATGCGGGAAGAAAGTGCGTTATTGGTGGTGCAGAAGTCCGTAGACAAGCGACTCTTCCAGCGCTTGCCATGAGGCTTCAATGATGTTCGGAGAAACACCGATTGTTGTCCACGAACGGTCGCCATTTGTGGCGTCGATGAGGACGCGCGTGATTGCGCCCGTTGCCGTAGCGCCATCCAAGATTCGCACCTTGTAGTCGGTGAGGTGAATGCGATCAATCTGAGGAAAGCTCGGCCGCAAACACGCACGCAATGCTGCGTCAATTGCGTTCACGGGGCCATTTCCTTCGGCAGCCTGCACAACGCGCTCATCGCCTACCCACACCTTGACGGTTGCTTCGGTGGTGAATCGGCCGTCAGTTCCTTCGTCGGTGATCACGCGCATGGACTCCACGCGGAACTGATCTTGCTCCCAACCCGATGCACGACGCATGAGAAGTTCAAGCGACGCATCGGCTGCTTCGAAGTGATATCCCTCGTGTTCAAGACGTTTCAAGTCATCGATGACCTGGTTGACGGCGGGACCATCCATGGACAGCCCTAGTTCTTCGGCTTTCACTTCAATAGTTGCTCGTCCTGCCATTTCGCTCACCACGAAACGAGTTCCGTTGCCGACAATGTCTGGATCGACGTGCTCGTACGCATCCTTTGCGCGCTTAATTGCAGAAACGTGAAGCCCGGCCTTGTGCGCAAAAGCAGATGAACCCACATACGGGGCCTGCGGATTCAATGGACGATTCAACACTTCAGCGACATGGTTGCTGACTGCGGTGAGTCGTGCCAAATGCCCCTCGGGCAAACAACTGAATCCCATCTTTAATTCAAGGTTAGGAATAACTGTTGTGAGGTTGGTGTTGCCCGTGCGCTCGCCCAAACCGTTCAGCGTTCCTTGTACGTGTCGTACTCCAGAAAGAACAGCGGCCATTGAGTTTGCAACGGCACAACCCGTGTCATCGTGGCAATGAATTCCCAAAGTTGCATCGTTGCCAACGAAGGACTTCACTTTTGCAACAATTTCTGCAACTTCATGAGGGAGTGAACCACCGTTGGTATCGCACATCACAAGATGTGTTGCACCTTTCATTACAGCAGCCTCTACGACACGCATGGCGAACTCGGAGTTGTTCTTGAAACCATCGAAGAAATGCTCAAGATCGACCATTACGCGTCGACCATTTGCGTTGAGGAAGTCGACCGAGTCGGCAACCATCAGCACACCTTCTTCAAGCGTGGTTTGCAAAGCATCGGTGACGTGATAGTCCCAGGACTTCGCAACGATGCACACAGCTGAGGTGTTTGCATCGAGAAGGTTGCGTAACGTGGTGTCATCGTCCACTTTTCCTTTTGGACGACGTGTTGAACCGAATGCCACCAATGTGGAGTTCTTGAAGGAAAGTTCTTTTGCTGCACGAGCGAAGAATTCAATGTCTTTGGGATTGGCACCGGGCCAGCCGCCCTCAATGAAGTGCACGCCGAGGAAGTCCAACTGTTCTGCAATTCGCAGCTTGTCTTCCACCGTTGCAGAGACACCTTCCACCTGCATTCCGTCGCGAAGTGTGGTGTCGAATGCTTCGACCATTTCTCGTGTTGCGCTCATTGTGTTCTCCGTCTACTTGTCTATCTCGAATGTCTGAATCTGGGGTATGAAAAAGCCGCCCCTGGGGCGGCTGGAACGCGCACGTCGGAGACCGGCGTGCGCTAACGAATAATGATGATGACGGCAGCAGAACCGGCACTGTGGTGGGAAAGATGCGCTGTCAACATGGGCTCAGTATCGCTTCATACACAGCGTTCGTCAACCCCTGTGGGGAAATCTGTGGAAAACCTGTGGCTCCTTACCCTGTAGGGGTTTGGTCTGTGGAGGACGTCTCACAAAGTGAGACAGCCGAGGGCCGCTTAGGCCAGTTCGCACCAGTGCTTGTATTCGGGAATTTGGCCACGCACGGCCTTTCCGTAGATGTCGGCCACTTTCAAGGTGATGGGGCCAGGGCACGGCACTGCGCGGTCGTCGACCGAATTAATGGCGCTGACTTCGGCGGCGGTTCCCACACAGAAGATTTCATCGGCAATATAGAGGTCGGAGCGGGCAATGTTGCCCTTTTCCACGGTGTAGCCAAGGTCTTCCAAAATCTTGATGACGCTCCACTGGGTAATGCCCTCTAGTGCGCCTGCAGACAACGGCGGCGTAATGACCTTTCCATTGCGAACAACAAACAGGTTTTCACCCGTGCATTCGCTAACAAGTCCTTCGTTGTTCAACAAGATGGCTTCGTCGTATCCGGCACGAAGTGCTTCCACTTTGGCAAGTGACGAGTTGGCGTAGTTGGCAACAGTCTTTGCAGCTGGAGGAAGCATGTTGTGGTCAAGACGCTTCCACGACGAGATCTTCATGCGCACACCCTTGGTGAGTGCTTCTTCACCCAAATATGCACCCCACGGCCAGCAGGCAATGGCAACGTCTACCGAGCACGGCAATGTGTTAAGGCCCATTTCGCCGTAGCCGTAGTAGGCAATTGGGCGAATGTAGCAACCGGGCAAACCTGTGGAGCGAACAGTGTCTTTCGTTGCCTGAATGAGTTCCGCAACTGAATAAGGAATCTCCATTCCCAAGATCTTTGCGCTCTTGAACAGGCGCTCAATGTGTTCGGTGAGACGAAACACCGCAGGACCATCGGAGGTTTCGTACGCGCGAATGCCCTCAAATACGCCGGTGCCGTAATGGAGTGTGTGCGTGAGTACGTGTACTTGTGCCTTCTCCCAGTCGACAAGAGTGCCGTTCATCCAGATTTTCGGTGTTGGGACCAGGGTGGGCATATGAGCTCCTCAGTGAATGCGTGTGTAGAGATTAGTTGGCAGCAACCGCGGCGGCGATGGCGTTTCCGATTTCAACGGTGGAGCCAGTGGGCAATGCGTCGCATGCAGTGCGAATACGGGCGGCGGCGTCGTTTTCGCCCAAGAATTCCAGCATGAGTGCGGCGGAAAGAATTGCTGCGGTTGGGTTCGCCTTGCCGGTGCCGACGATGTCTGGGGCGGAGCCGTGAGACGGTTCAAACATGGACGGACCAGTACGAGCGGGGTTCAAGTTGGCCGACGATGCGAGTCCAATGCCACCACTGACTGCGCCACCGAGGTCGGTGAGAATGTCACCAAACAAGTTGTCGGTCACGATGACGTCGTAGCGATGTGGATCTTCAACGAAGTAGATGCACGCCGCGTCAACATGGTTGTAGGCAGTTTCTACTTGGGGGAATTCGGCAGCAACCTCATTGAATGCGCGTTGCCACAAGTCACCAGCAAACGTGAGCACATTTGTTTTATGCACCAGTGTGACGTGCTTTCTATTGCGCTTTGCCGCTAGTTCAAATGCATAACGAATACAGCGCTCGACACCGTGACGAGAGTTCACACTTCCCTGCGTTGCAATCTCATGTGGAGTTCCGCGACGAAGAACGCCACCCTCACCAACATAGGGACCTTCGGTGTTCTCGCGAATCACCACAAAATCGTGTGGCGTGACATGACCTGGCGCGGTGCCCGCAAACGGACGCTGATTCACATACAGGTCAAGATCGAATCGCATCTTCAGCAACAGGCCGCGTTCAATGACTCCGGGGGGCACATCTGGGGTACCCACCGCTCCCAACAAAATTGCGTCGAAAGCGCGCAGTTCGTTAAGAGTTGCATCGGACAGAATTTCACCGTCACGTAGGTAGCGACTGCCGCCAAGGTCGAACTCTGTGGCGTCGATGTTGACGCCCGCTGCACGCACCACCTTTACGGCTTCTGCCGTCACTTCAGGGCCAATTCCGTCTCCGCCAATGAGTGCAATGCGATGTGCCATAGGGAGACCAATCTAGAAGGCGCAGATAGCCTTCCCTGCATGGCAAAGCACCTTCTCTCTGAAGAGACCTATAAACGGCTTGAAGCCGAGGTCGCTCACCTAGAACACACGGTTCTTCCCGAAATTGCCGACAAAATCGGTCGCGCTCGCGAAATGGGAGATCTCTCCGAGAACGGGGACTACCACGCCGCCAAAGATGAATACGGAATGTTTAACGACCGCAAGAATTTGGTCATCAACATTTTGGAAAACGCAGAGGTTGCATCTGCACCAGCATCGGGCGTTGTTGGCGTGCTGTCTCGCGTCACCATCTTGTTTGACGGCGATAGCCCCGACGATGCCGAGACCTATCTCATGGGCCACATTGAAGAGCGCCGAACAGGCGACGGCACAGAAGTCATGAGCCCCGTCTCCCCCATTGGTTCTGCTTTGCTTGGACAGAACGAAGGAAGCAAGGTATCCATCACGTTGGAGAACGGCGCGAAGGTATCGGTCACCGTTGTGAAGGTGGACAACTGAGCGAGCATCTTGTTCCCACTCTGCCGCCAGGGCGTCAGATTGAACTTCCTAGTCGTGGAACCACGTTCTATCGCGAAGTGCCTGGCCCTGAAGGTGCACCCACTCTTCTCTTGCTACACGGATGGACTGCAACAGCAGATCTGAATTGGTTTATGTGTTACGAGGAGTTGGGCAAGCACTTTCGTGTCATCGCTATCGACCACCGCGGTCATGGCCGCGGAATTCGCTCTTCACAAAGCTTTAAGTTGTCCGACTGCGCAGACGATGCGGCAGTCCTTGCCGATCAACTCGGAATTTCTACGTTCATTCCCGTGGGGTACTCCATGGGTGGAACCATTGCTCAACTGATGTGGAAGCGACACGAACACAGAGTGCGCGGATTGGTATTGGCTGCAACTGCTGGTCACTTTGTCACCACTCGTCAAGAGCGGCTGGCGTTTACTGCACTCGCCGGAGTTGGCGCTCTCGCGCGTGTTGCCCCAGCATCGGTGCGCGAGTCAATTAGTGATCGGTTGTATCTGTCACGCAAGACCATGACATGGGAACCATGGGCGGCGCAGCAAGTAGCCAGCCATGAATGGCGACAAATACTTGAAGCGGGTGCTGCACTTGGTCGCTACGACTCTCGTCAGTGGTTGTCGTCAATAGATGTTCCAACATCGGTCATTGTCACCACCAATGATCGCGTTGTTAGTCCAGACCGCCAACGTGTTGTAGCAGACCTCATTCCTCAAGCGTTCGTACAAACACTCGATGCCGATCACGATGCTGTTTATGCACACGCAGATCGATTCGTTCCTCTCTTGGTCAGCGCATGTCTCAACGTTCATCAACGGGCACAACAACACAACACAGATCAGACCTCATCGTGAAGAAGGCCATCGCTAAACGTTCACGTTGGAAACGCAATAGTCGTCTGGCTCGCCTGGGGGCGCGCATCGGTCTTGCGCATGCCGGAACATCTGCACGAAAAGTGTTTGCAAGTTCGGCGCGAAAAGAAGAGTTATCTCGTGCACGTGAGATGAAAACCGCCCAACAGGTAGCCGATGAACTTGGCAACATGAAGGGCGCCCTCATGAAGTTGGGCCAAATGGCCAGTTACTTAGACGACGGCTTACCCGAACCGTTACGTCTTGCGTTGGGCCAATTGCAGTCGAACGCCCCGCCAATGAGTGTGGAACTTGTTCATGCAGAAATTGAACGCGAACTGGGTCGGCCAGTGGCAGACATTTTCGTTGAATTCGATGATGAACCGATTGCTGCAGCGTCCATTGGGCAAGTTCACAGAGCCATTCTTCGCACAGCCGACGGAGAGCGAGCAGTAGCAGTCAAGGTGCAATACCCCGGTGTCGCTGAGGCAATTGATGCAGACCTTCGTACTGCAGACCTTCTCGGCACCTTGCTGGCATTCGGTTTCAAAAGCCTGAACCCAGAGGACATGGTTGCCGAAATTAAAGATCGACTGCGCGAAGAACTCGATTACTCAAAAGAAGCCCAGAATCAACAACAGTTCGCCGATTTCTATCGAGACCATCCGTTCATCCATGTGCCTGAAGTGCTGCATGAATTCTCAACGTCACGCATTCTCATTACTGAACTTGTGAGCGGACATTCGTTTGCAGAACTTCTCACATGGCAGCAAGAAGAACGCGACAAAGCAGGAGAAGCAATTTTTCGTTTCGTCTTTCGCAGCTTGTACCGCTTCCGCGCCTTCAACGGCGACCCTCACCCCGGCAACTACATCTTCCACAAAGGCGGCAAGGTCACGTTCCTTGACTTTGGTCTCATCAAACATTTCACCGTTGAAGAAATGGAAATGTTCCAGGGCATGGTGAAGGCTGCCGTGCTTGACCACGACATGGAGTCGTACCGTCGCATCATTGAAGAAGCAGGGATGCTGCAAAAAGATGCGCCGTTCACCACAGAAGAAGCTGGCGATTACTTCGCGCATTTCTACGAGCCAGTTCGCGAGTCCAGAGAGATGGCGTGGACGACGGGTTACGCAACGTCAATTGTGCGCCACACATTTGACCGCACGTCTGCCATTGCGCAATACGCCACAGTGCCAAAATCATTCGTATTTATTCAACGAATCAATCTGGGGCTGTATGCGTTACTCGGCCAGCTTGGTTCCAGTGGCAACTTCCGCAGAATTAGCGAAGAATTATGGCCAATGACGAACGCTGCGCCATCAACACCAATGGGTCAATTAGAAGCCAATTGGCTTGATAGTCGTCACGAGAACAATAAGTAGGAGATTTGGGCGTCTATACCCCTCTGACGCAAAAAATCACTTAGATACCGACAAGGAAACGTTGCGACTCTGCGATTTTCCCTTGTTTGGTTTCACTGTGATTTTCAAACGACACGAACCTACTTTTAACCCCAGCAATCGGGTGCTGTTGGCTCGACAGATGCTTCGAGACGACGACAGAACTGAAATTGTCACGCGCGACGTTGATGGAACCTTCATCTTGGCCAGACGCGCAACAGAGCGAGTGCTAATGGAAAGACCCTTGCTCACCCGGCCAATGTTCGGAATCTTTGAAGCTGTTGTTGCGGCGGTCGGAGTTGTTGTCGGCGATGCCGCCAACGTCGTCGTGGGTGCGATCGCAACGGCCGTGGGCGTGACTGAAGCCGATGGAGATGAAGGTAATGAGACCGCAGATAATCGCTGTGCGGTATCTGTAAATGTGTAAGCCGTTCCATTGGAAAGCCCGGTGATAGTGCATGATCCCGTGGCAGAGTTGATGACGCAAGTCTTGCCAAGTGGATTTGACGTAATCACATGGGAGCGCGGAACTAATCCCGCACTGGCTTGCCCAACGGTGATGGTTGCGCTTCCGTCGCCAGCCACAACCGATGGAGCCGCCGGAACTGTAGGTGCCGAAGCGACCACGCTCACGGTCACACTCAAGGTTGTTGAATCTCCCGACGACTTAAATCGAATAACGCGGGTTGTGTCAGGTGTGTCAGCCGTCGTCACGAATCTGACAGACCGAAATGCTTCTCTCCAGTAGCCCCAGTTCGGAAAGTTACAACTACCCGAGTTGCCACTGAGAGACAGCACACCAGTCGAAGAATTGAAACTAGATGTTGTAATGCAGTTTCCCCCCGAATAACCGGTTGGCACCAAACTCAAAGCATCTCCGCTAGACAACCCGGATGAAATCGTGACAGTGCCGCTCGCTGCTCCAGGAGTCATAAAGTCCGAATCCGTGACAGTCAGACTTGGCGCCACAACAATCTCGTTAGAACCTTCGCTGTACGTCATGGTGGATTCTCCACCCCAGTTCACGGCTGCACTGGCACTGCTGACCGGCATGAGAAGTAGTGAAACAACGAAAGGCACGACTGTCGCAAGACGTCGGCCATTTTTTCTTGACATGCACTCAATGTAACATTGATGGAAGACCTACAAAGTTGGTTGATTGAGCATTTGTTGACTCGATACTCGCGATTAGTCGTACCACCACAACCATTTGCCGTGTGAATGCGCATGAGCCAATACCTTGGCTGACGACACGGAGCCATTCTCGTATGTCACTGAACCAATAACCGTGCCAGGAGGTCCTTCCACCGATGGCATTGGAACATGAGGCAACGGAGTCACGACTCCCTCTGCTTCTGCGCTAATCCAATACACCGGACGCTGACGACTCGCTTCGGCTAAATGCTGTCCGAACAGTTCCCATGTGTCCATGGGGGCATAGACGAGAGCCCATGTTGTGGTGACCACAAGTGGACCATCTATCCGTTCAAAAAGGTTCGGCAGGTCAGCAATTGCGTCACCTTTGACGAATTGCACATCTAAGTGAGAAGCCTGATCAAGTGCAGCATTAGTTCTCTCGGTACGACCTGTGTCTGGCCATACACATGCTTGCATCCATCTGTAGTCATCAGGGTTGCGCGTGTCGATGGGGTTTCTATCAAAACCAATCTGTTTCTTGATTGGAGCACGCATAAGTGGTGGTTCGCCGTGCAAGACGTCACAACGTATTTGGACGGACGAATCTTTTGAACCGTACGTTCCAAGTGAGCCGTAATCGACAAAACAACTATCGCGAGTCAGAGTCAATCCAGCACTTGTCCCAACATCAACAAGAGTGGCTTCCTCTTGCATCTGCAGTGAAGCCAATGCGGGAACCAACGCCGATACTCGTCCAATTTCATTGGTTTGCACGAACCGAGTATCAAGAATCGGAGCCAGATCGTCCATCGAATTCAACACGCAAGCGATGAATGCGTCGCCAACATCCGATGTTGCGTTGTTGTAGTAGATATCAAACAATTCAGGCTCTAGTCCACGCAAAACCCGTTCGTGCACAGCGGCCAACAAAAGGTTTGGATGAAGTTTGTCGGAGGGTGAGATTTTTAGAAACTTAAGAACCTCTGCGTTGTTTGCAACTGCTCTGGTGATTTTCTCGTACAACGGTGAATATCCGCGGCATTCATTCTCTGAAAATGTCGACCACAGTTCTGCGAGATCAACCGACGTCATTTGAGAACTGATTCGAAGTCGAGGCCGATGTCCAGAATTGGTGACGAGTGAGTGAGTCCACCCACGCTGATGAAATGAACACCCGTTTCTGCAACATCTCGAGCGTTGCTTAATGTGAGTCCACCACTGGCTTCAAGAAGCACATCACGTCCGGTGGATCGCTTGTGTTCCGCACCAATGGCGACTGCTTCGCGCATAACTGATGGTGGCATGTTGTCTAACAACACCACGTCTGCACCGGCAGCTAACGCCACGCGCAATTGATCAAGTGTGTCCACCTCAATTTCAATGGGCAACGACGATGCCAGTTCTCGCACCTTCGAGAATGCCCGCTCTACCCCACCCGCTGCTGCAATGTGATTGTCTTTGACAAGAGCAGCATCGCTGAGACTCATGCGATGGTTTTGGCCACCGCCACATCGCACCGCATACTTCTCCAGAATGCGAAGACCGGGTGTGGTCTTACGTGTGTCACGAATGATTGCACCCGTTCCGGCAACTGCGTCAACCCACTGCGATGTGGCTGTTGCAATTCCCGACAAGTGACACATGAGGTTCAGGGCGGTTCGTTCTGCAGTGAGCATGTACTGGGTAGGTGCTTCAACACGAGCAAGAACGTCGCCCTTCGCCACTCGATCACCATCGTTCTTTAAGCGTTCAAATGAGCTTGCTGTTGCTCCACACACCATTTCAATAACTGCGGCCGCGACATCGAGACCTGAAAGGCATCCGTTTGCGCGTGAACCAAACGTGACCACACTGCGCTGTTCAACAGGAACGGTGGCCACAGACGTGACATCGATGCCGCCGTCTAAGTCTTCGCTGATGGTGTCACGAATAACACGTTCAACGTAGGAAGGGTCGAGACCTTGTGTCTGAAGGCGAGAGCGCAAATCTGTAGACAGCGAATGCAACTCCATTACTTCACCTCCACCTTTCCATCCACGAGTCGACAGGTTAGGTGGCGAAGCCATTGGCGTGACGGAGCATCGAAGTCGGTGCGGCGATGACAACCGCGACTTTCTTCCCGTGTGCGGGCCGCTTCCACCACGGCCATCGCAATGGTGAGCATGTTGGTGGCTTCAAAAGCTTTTCGGGTGGGAACCACATCGGCTGATGCATTTGATGCCAGCGTGCCAAGAATTCGTGCAGCCGACTCCAAGCCTTCAGGTGTGCGTAACACTCCGACATAACGAGACATTGCAGAACGTAGAGCTGCACGGTGATACGAATCAATTAGTTCGCCATCGACGTCCTCATCACTGACAGTCACTTTTGCGGGAAGTTCCCAACTGAGCGCTCGTCCCACGCGCGTTCCTGCCACAACGCCTTCTGTCAAACTGTTTGATGCAAGCCTGTTGGCGCCGTGCACGCCAGTACACGCAGCTTCGCCTACAACGAAGAAACCGGCCAGTGATGTTTCGCCGTTCAGCGATGCCTTCACGCCACCGCACACATAGTGAGCAGCAGGGGCAACGGGAATGAGTTCTGATGTGGGGTCTATTCCTGCGGCATTACACGATGCAGTAATAGACGGAAAGCGTTCTTCAAAGTTTTCAATTCGGCGAGCATCGAGATACACGTGGTCGCTGACACCTGCGGGTGATTCGGCCATTCTTCTACTAATTGCCGATGCAACAACGTCACGTGGAGCTAGGTCTTCTTGCGGATGCACACCCTTCATCACGCGTTGACCCGCAGCATCTAAAAGAATTGCACCTTCACCACGAACCGCTTCGCTAATAAGAGCTTGCTGCCCCGTTGCTTCGGAGCCACTCCACAACACGGTGGGATGGAACTGAATGAATTCAAGATCGGCTGCCTCTACGCCGGCACGTAATGCAAGTGCGATGCCGTCGCCCGTGACAGCAGGAGGGTTTGACGTTGACGCGTACACCTGGCCATACCCGCCCGTGGCAACAATGACCGCTCGTGCGTAGACAATTCCAACACTTTGTACTCCGCCGTTGCGGTCCAACATGGCAACTTTTACGCCAGCAACGGCACGTTGACCGCTGGCCGTTTCACCAATGACCACGTCTAACGCAAACGCTCGTTCAACTACTTGCACACCAGCCAAACGAACCGATTCATCAAGTGTTCGTTGTACTTCTGCACCCGACTGGTCACCACCGGCGTGAACAATGCGTCGATGCGAATGTCCACCTTCTCGTGTGAGAGCAATTTCTCCGGAACTCTCACCTGGGTCGAATGCCGCGCCCAGTTCCATGAGGTAACGAATTGCGGTTGGTGCTTCGGTAACCAGCGTGCGTACGGCCTCTTCGTCACACAGGCCGGCACCTGCTTCCAACGTGTCGGAGACGTGATTTTCTAGAGAGTCGTTGGGGTCAAGTACCGCCGCCAGTCCACCTTGTGCCCAGTTGGTACTGCCCGCATCAAGCGTGTCTTTCGTAACCAGCACAACTTCGCGCACAGGGCGCAATGCCAGTGCAGCAGAAAGCCCAGCGGCACCAGACCCAAGAATGACAACATCTGTTTCCACCGACCAGGTGGGTTCGGGTGCTGCAAGCGCGCGGGGAACGCGGTTATTCGCCAACACGAGATGGCGTACCAATGGCGATCATGCGCTCAACCGACTGGCGCGCACGGTCGGCAATGTCGCGCGGCACGTCCACCACATCGGTGCCATGCAAAAGAGCGTTCTCTAACTTTTCTGGAGTAATCATTTTCATGTACTTACACACGGCAGCACGATTGACTGGCTGGAAGTCTGTAGTGACGTTTACTTTGCGTAATTGATGCAACATTCCTGTTTCGGTAGCAACCAAGACTTTTTTGGCCTTTGTTGTGCGGGCCGCATCCAACATTCCACCCGTGGAGAGAATGTGTGTGCGCTCTTTGGGCACAACGCCCTCGGATGCCAAGTACAGCGCACTCGTTGCACAGCCACATTCAGGGTGGACAAATAATTCTGCTTCTGGTTCGGCGGCAACCATTGCCTTTAGTTCTGAACCGTTGATTCCGGCATGCACATGGCACTCGCCCATCCAAATGTGCATGTTGTTGCGCTTTGTGATGCGCTGAACATGCGCACCAAGAAATTGGTCGGGAAGGAACAAAATTTCTTTGTCGGCTGGAATTGATTGCACCACTTCCACGGCGTTTGAACTTGTGCAACAGATGTCGGTTTCTGCCTTGACAGCCGCAGTGGTATTGACATAGCTGACAACCACCGCACCAGGATGTTGCGCTTTCCATTCACGTAACTGGTCTGCAGTGATGGTGTCTGCTAACGAACAACCGGCGCGCTCATCGGGAATGATGACCGTCTTGTCGTACGACAGAATCTTTGCGGTTTCTGCCATGAAGTGAACGCCACAGAAAATGATGGTGGATTGCGGAACGGTGGCGGCAATACGAGACAACGCAAGCGAGTCGCCAACATGGTGTGCAACGTCTTGAATCTCGGCTACTTGATAGTTGTGAGCGAGAATGACTGCGTCCTTCTCTTCAGCAAGTGCTCGAATACGTGCGGACCATTGGGGATCAACTGTTGTTGTCACGTAATAAAGGCTAGGAGTGATTTTTTCTATTTGCGCCTTTGTGAAAAGACACACATGTGCATGCTGGTTTGTGAAGCGATGCACATTTCCTACACCTCTAGTTATTCCGTTATTGCAGGCAAGTTAATGGGCGGGTCAAACCAGAATCGCGTAATGGCATCGGCCAACGAACCAGTTGCAGAGCCAGGGTCTGTCACAACATCGTCGGGGTCGTCCGCAAATCGCAACACACTTGCAACACCGTGATCTGCAACGACAACAACAAGCCGCACACGTCGTCGTAAGGCATGCTCGCTGGGTGCGCCATCTACTGTTCCGTCGGGACCAAGCGGAGCAGCCCACCCCGTTGTCACAATTGCCGCTGCATCAAACATTCGCGCCAACGCGCTGGAAGGAGAATCGAGCAACTCATAGACATCGGGATGTTGAGCGAGAGAGCACAAGTTGGGCTCACTGGCGGGTCGCGCTGCGCAATTCACACCGTAGAGACGAGCTCCGGGAAGCTCAAACGAATCCAATAGTTCGTGAAGTTTCATTTCCACACCGATGGCAATATCGGTGATGTCCGCAAGCGTGGTGGGTGTTTGAGGTGTGTCGTCATTCATGACGCCATGTGGACGCACACAATGAAGTGTTGGCACTACCCCTGAAGGAATTCAGTAAGTGTCTTGGCCGCACGCGCCACAACGGAGCCATATTTGGAACCGGGAGTCCTGCTCATACGTTCCAGTGGGCCAGAGACAGAAAAAGCAGCAGCAACTTCTCCGTTCGCATCGAAGACGGGTGCACTCACTGATGCCACGCCTTTCACACGTTCTTCCACCGATTCAATCCATCCGCCGTGCGACAATTTTGCATTGCCCAGCACTTTGCCGGCCGATCCTCGCGTGAGTGGGAACAAAGCACCTTCGGGAACAATCCACCGAAGACCATTCGGAGACTCAAGCGACACCACACAACGTCGACCATCAGTTTCGGGAACAAAGACTTGAACACTTTCTCCCGTGCGGTCACGGACATCAGTGGCAACTTCACGTGCCCGACCAAGAAATGGAAACTGCAATCCGGCAGCGCGCCCCAAACCCGCCATGGTGGGGCCAACGCAATACAGACCATCGTCATTGCGCCGAACTGCACCGTGTGCTTCAAGAGCAGACAACAAGCGATGACATGTCGCACGTGGAATACCTGTTTCTTCAACAGCTTCCGCAAGCGACAACGGACGCGTGACAAGTGCATTCAGAACAAGGAACGCCTTGTCGAGAACTCCAACCCCTGATACGCTGTCCATTGTGTGGGAACTATATCCCATATATTGAGACAACGCACTGCGCGATTCCGAAAGGATCCGAATGTCGACACCATTAACACTCCCCCAGAAGGTGTGGGACCAGCACGTGGTTCACCGCGCCGACGGTGAAGCCGACCTTCTCTACATTGACCTGCACTTGGTACATGAAGTCACAAGTCCCCAGGCATTTGACGGTCTTCGTATGACAGGGCGCCCTTTGCGTCGCCCCGACCTCACGGTTGCAACAGAAGATCACAACGTTCCTACTGCCGACATTCACCTGCCCATTGCAGATCCCATCTCTGCACGTCAGGTACAAGTACTTCGTGACAACGCCGCCGAATTCGGTTTCACACACTTCCCTATGGGCAATGATCATCAGGGAATTGTTCACGTCATCGGTCCAGAGCAAGGTCGCACATTGCCAGGCATGACCATTGTGTGCGGTGACAGCCACACTGCAACGCACGGCGCATTCGGTGCACTTGCATTCGGAATTGGAACAAGCGAAGTGGAACATGTGCTTGCCACACAGACCCTTCCGCAATCACGTCCGAAATGGATGTCGGTCACTGTTGATGGTGACGTTCCAGCAGGTGTTACTGCGAAAGACATCATCCTTGCCATCATCGGGAAAATTGGTACTGGTGGCGGAATTGGACACGTTATTGAATACCGCGGTTCCGCAATTCGTGCGTTGTCAATGGAAGGCCGCATGACCGTGTGCAACATGAGCATTGAAGCTGGCGCAAAAGCTGGCCTTATTGCACCAGACGAAACAACATTTGACTATCTCAAAGGTCGCGAACATGCACCGAAGGGTGCCGATTGGGACGCTGCTGTTGCTGCATGGAAAGAACTGAAGACAGATGACGGTGCCGTATGGGACAAAGAAGTGTTTATCGACGCGTCTACCTTGACGCCCTATGTCAGTTGGGGCACAAACCCAGCGCAAGTGCTTCCCATTGACGGAGTCATTCCTTCGCCTTCCGACGCTGCCGACGACACCGCCGCCGACACCATTCAGCGCGCACTCGACTACATGGGCCTTACGCCTGGCACCAACATGCGCGATGTTCCCGTAGACACCGTGTTCATTGGTTCATGCACCAATGGTCGTATTGAAGACATTCGTGCAGCCGCTGCTGTGTTCAAAGGACGCAAAGTCGCCGTGAAGCGTGCGATGGTGGTTCCTGGTAGTCACGCCGTGCGTGCACAAGCGATTGCAGAAGGACTGGACAAGATTCTTATTGAGGCTGGTGTTGACTTCCGTGAACCCGGATGCAGCATGTGTCTTGCAATGAATCCAGACAAGCTTGCCCCCGGCGAACGTGCTGCTAGCACCAGCAATAGAAACTTTGAAGGACGTCAGGGCCGCGGTGGACGTACTCACCTTGTGTCCCCCGCCGTGGCTGCTGCAACTGCAGTTGCCGGACACTTCGCAAGCCCAGGAGATCTGAAATGAAATCAGTACGCATTCTTACCGGTCGTGGAGTTCCACTCAAGCGAAGCGATGTAGACACCGACCAAATCATTCCAGCCGACTGGCTTAAGCGCGTTGAGCGCACGGGCTTCGAAGCCGGGTTGTTCTCCACGTGGCGTGATGATCGCAGCTTCGTGTTGAACGATGAGCGTTACGCAGGCGCCAGCATTCTGATTGCTGGCCCAAGCTTTGGTGTTGGATCTTCACGCGAACATGCAGTGTGGGCAATTCAGCAATATGGGTTTGACGCTGTCATTGCACCAAGTTTCTCCGACATCTTCCGCAACAACTGCACAAAAAATGGTCTTGCACCAGTTGTGCTTCCGTTGTCGTCGGTGGAAAAGTTGTGGGACCTTGTTGAGAACGACGCATCAACAGAGATCACTGTTGATATGGAACGTTTGTTGGTGGAAGTTCCATCGGCCGGGTTCAGCGAGTCGTTCCCCATGGACGCGCCAACCCAACATCGTTTTCTGAATGGCCTAGACGACATTGGCATCACGCTGACGCATGCCGACAAGATCAACGAGTTCGAAAAGACTCGACCCTCTTGGTTGCGCGCCTAGACAATTAGATGCTGAAGTAATCCTGATAGTTAAGAAATCTTGACTGTAACTGTCTTCGACTGAGTCTTTGGCTTTTTAATTTTCGCTGTGGCTTTAGGTTTTACAGACACCTTCATTACGCACGACCCTTTTGCCAAGGCGCGAATTGTTCGGTGATTAATCACCGTGCATACCTTCTTAGAGCGAACAGAGACCGACACGGTCACTTTTGCACCGGAGGGAACAGCCAGGCCGTACGCCTTAGCGACTGATGCCACCGATCGTGTTCTTCCTTTTTTCAATGTTGGGACACTGAATGCTGGAGTTGGCTTGATCAAGGTGACCTTCACCGTGGGGGCAGAGAAAGTAAACCCTGATGCAGCAAACTTGAACCAGCCATCTGCAACAGACATGGATGACACCACTGACTGTGCAGAACCATTCTCCGCCGTTACTTCAACTTTTGACGTCGACGTGGCGTCATCGAAACCATATAGACACTTCGCAATATCAGATCGAAGAACCAGGTCGTAGGTTCCCTTGAACTCAGTTGTCCCGTTTTTCTCAAAATGAGGTGATGCAACTTTGTAATTCAGAGAAGACGTTGCGGTATCAAACGTAGGTGGGCCTTCTGCATACAAAGTTGCATTCGTTGCAACTATTCCAGTCACTCCACTTCCGTCGCTGATGCATTTCGGAGCCTTGACCATTTCTCCGTAACTCAATGTTCGGACATTCCACACTGAGGGAATTGATGTGGCCTTATCTTGAATAAAGTCTTTCCATAACTGCAACTGTGCGAATCCTGCTTCAGAGAAAGCTGTTGGAGTCGACAACGCGTTTCGAGTGGCAGGAGGGTTTGACAAACTTCCTGGCGTGCGAGTCCCGCACGACTTGGGGCAGTTGTCGGTAAACCACTGCTGAACAGGGGCCGGAATCAATCCCCATTGCGCCCCAGTAGACACTGTTGGCACCTTCACAGGGTCTGCCTCAATTGACACCGTCGTGACATTGTCTGTGCGTGTGATGTTCGCTTTCGGATCTTTCATGCGCCCGTGCAACCAGCCTGTTGGCGTTGTCGACAGCCGAACCTTGATAGCGAAACGTGCGTTAGGTGGAAAAGCATGTTTCAAAGCGCACTTTGCATTCTCGCCCCAGTTGTGACAACGGAACCCTCCGTCTTGATCAGCAGCGGCACCACGGAAGCCCACCCGGGTTCTCCCATTCGTTGTCTCTTCGACATAATCGTCAATACATGTTCCGTTGTACTGCGGGTCACATGTCGTTTGGTACATGCTGACGGGGGTGATGTTTGCGAAGAATGAACGCAACGGCTTCAACGCATCGCCGTTCTTTTTCATTCCCGTCACTTCAACGGTGACCTGGTAGTCACTTCCAAATGCATGGGGCAAGTTTGCAAATGTCCACAAACTTGGACTCTTCCCGCTTGGCACTCCTTCGCTAGGAGATCCTGTGAATGCATTCGGGGCAGAAGCTGGGAAATATTCTTTGAAGACTCCGGCAGTTGATACCCCTGGAGACGACACGGTAGTCACTGACTCAATGCAGTCGACAGTGACAGCTTGCGTGCATGGCCCGAGCACTGCTTTGAAGTTGTATCCGCCCTCACCATCACATGGGGCCGCTGTGGCGCTGGTACACAATCGTGTTCCTGCTGACGTCTCTGTCATTAAGACACTGACGTTGTTACGCAAGCCAGATACCTCATCCAACTCAAACCCGTGAAAACCAGCCGCCGAATTGAACGCAGTTGGAATCTGTTCGTCTTCCACCTCGGCCGACAAAACAGGATTGGCTGAAAGAAGCCCGATGGTTGCAAGAGCAACGATTAATGCAAAAACCTTTTTCACGTATATGACCCTATGCCGTGACCCAGCATGACAAGTGGCCATTAGCGGTGTGATCCTTTCAGGAGGAGATTTAAACGGTGAGCAAGACCAGTGGCTCGACGGATTGGCGTGTTGACCGCATTTTCAAGCACTGCCTCAGTTGCGACAAGAGTCAAACGAGTCTTTGTGCGCGTGATTCCGGTGTAGACGAGTTCACGAGTAACAATTCGTGACAATTTGGTAGACAACAAGACGACCGTATGGCCGTACTCGCTTCCCTGACTTTTGTGGATAGTAAGTGCATGAACAGTAGCGACGGGCGGCAGTTTTGATACGGGAATTCTTCGTATTCCATTTTCTCCGTCAAAAACTACGAATCGTTGATCATCTTCGTCGGCGCAGACAATACCCACGTCACCATTTGACAAGTTATTGACATAGTCGTTCGTAAGAACAATGACGGGTCGGCCGATATACCACTGGCCACGAGCAAGATTGCCTAGTTCACGATCTACCGTTGAGTTCCATCCCGATACACCCAAATCTCCACGACGATTCGCACAGACAACTTGAAACGTGTCTCGGAATTCAAGCAACTTTTTCATGTGGTCATCACTTGAGGCTTCGGATGCCATAATGCAAAGTTCACGAGCGTGACTAATGGCCTCACGCGCAACAACTGATAAGCCAGTTTTGTTGGTTTCGGGATTAATCCAACGAAACCGTGGAACTTCCTGATTGTCAGAATCGGTTATGTTTCCGTAGTCGGATGACAAAACGGCGTGAAGCCCAGGTACATCGCCACTGTTGATGGCCTTGCTCAACTGCCCAACAGGTGAGTCGGCCGTGAATCGGAACTGTCGTTCCAAAGGCTCAACAAAATTCGCACCCATATCCGATGCCTTACAGATGTCGGCAAGCACGCTGCCAGAGTCAACGCTGGCAAGTTGGTCTTTATCGCCCACCAATACAAGTGTGGTGTCATCGTCGAGCGCTTCTAAAAGTCGCGCCATCATTGAGAGCGGCATCATTGACACCTCATCGATGATGACGTAGTTGTATTCGAGAGTCTTCTGGGCATGACGCCCCCATTGGCGTCGCAACGATGGGTTGAACTTAAGTAGCCGATGGACCGTGCTCTTGGGAATCTCCATAATGCGAGCAACTATCTCGTCGGTGATGGGCTCCCCCAAATGATCACTATGTAGTGCAGTAGCCAGCGCAAACTTCATTCGTTTTGCTGCTAGCCCCGTTGGTGCAGCCAACGCATATGTGTCGTTTGAAGACTTGGGATCATTCATTCGTTTCACCAAGCGCTTTGCAATAGATGTGGTCTTACCGGTTCCGGGTCCACCCGTGATGACCTGCAGTCTTTGCTCTGCCATCATTCGCGACAGTTTCGCCGCCACAAAAACTTCTTCTGATCGAGACTTCGCAGAGTAGAGCATGTCCCCATCGTCTAGAACGAAGGGCATATCGTTCGACTCGCCCGTTACGCAGACGAGAGTCGGTGCTTTCGCTAGTTCATCGCGCCAGAAATCGACTTGTTTCGGCCATGAATCGTCGGCGACGTCGCGGACGTCGGGCAACGATGCGAGCATCTCGAGAGTCACACACGAATGACCAGAGTCGGGATTAGACAAAACGACCGCTACGGCTGCACACACCCATGGATGCTCTTCAGCCGATACTGAATACGCGTTCATGATGATGTTGGCGGCAACAACCTGATCTCTTGGGAGAAGATTCTTCTCAACGAGCGCGATTAGTGACGTTGGCACGGCAATGGAAACATGAGCGCGTCTCACGACTTGACCCCCGAAAACAAATCTGACGCTGCAGACCAAAGTCCCTTTGGTGCTTCCCATGTGAAAACACCGTGACGATGCTGCCCAACTAATGGTGTGGAATCTCCCACCATGCCACGAACAAAGAAATATGCAAGACCGGCAATGGCATCATCTGGGTCAATAGAAGGCTGGGCCCAACGAAGAAACCGATACACGCTGATTCCGTAGATCAAGGCTTGAAGTGGATAATCGTGATGAATCATCTCCGTGCACATGGACTCACGTTCGTAACCATCTATGACGGCGGAAACGCCTTCGCGGTCTAGCCGGTTTGTTTTGTAGTCCGTAATGAAATATTGATATTGATCTGCGCGTGGAACTCTGAGCAGCGCATCTATTGATCCGTTCATTAACCCAACAAGTTGAGTTTTAAATGACTGAGCCAGTCCGTCAAAGTACGGCAACAAGATGTCGTCACCTCGACCTGCCTCGCGCAAAAGAGATGCCGTTAATGCACCAAGATCGGCAACGCTTACTTGCGCGCTGGAGCCCGCTAGACCCATTTCGAAACTCATCTCTGCAAGTCGATCGGCAGTTGGGATATCGGCAAGACACACGTTGCCAAGCGGACCTCCGAGCGGAGTTTGCAATGACAAAAGGACGCCTTCCACGATTTCGTCTCGATGTTGCGCCATTGATCCGATAACTGTTTTCTTCACCACGGAAGCAACCTCTGCCGGCAAGTCAGATGATGAGACATCGATGAGTTCATACACCTTGTGCATGACCTTGCCGAAGTAGGTTCCACCCCGTAGGCGCGCAAGCGGCATGTGGTCTACGCCTAAGTCGAGACTCACATCGGCATAACCCGACTGAATTGTAATAATTTGGTCGTCGTCACCATCACCGCCACCAGTTGATTCACGTGTATCTATTGGTGAGAGCGATTGACCACGATGATGTTTAGTGATTCCGGAGAAAGATAGACGCTTATACGTTTGGGTTACTTGTCGAGTTAACGGAGCAACCGCGAGCATGTTGTTCTCTGTGTCTACATCGGGCATGGTGTAATCGGGAAACACAGGTGGGTTGGTGTAATTAAGAACTTTGATGCAGGACGTATCTTTTTCAACAGAGACGTCATTCAAAAGCTCTGAAGTCACACGAAAATCACTCTGCTTCTTTCCGTCTTCAACTTCCTTTGCAACGGCGTGCACCAGAGAGACGTGGTGCTTGGCACGCGTCATTGCGACGTAAAAAAGACGCTTTTCTTCGTCATTGAGTTCATCTTTTGCACTTGCCACAATTGACTTATCGGCATCGCCATGAACCCAGTTGACATCGACCAAGCGGCGTTTCTTTACTACACCTTCATGGTCGACTTCAGTGTGAAAACTAGGCGCCGACGTAGAACTTGCAGGCTTGTTCAATTTCCAGAGGTCGGCAACAACCACCACAGGAAATTCAAGGCCCTTTGCAGAGTGAACAGTCATTATTTGCACTGCATCACGATCGCTTTCGACGCGTCTACTCACCGTTTCAGCCATTGCATCCACTTCAGCCAACATGTCAAAAGCCGCAACAACATCTTCTGCCGTACACCCTTTTCCGTTGGTTTCAACATGAAGTAGTTCAACGAGGTGAGCCAAATCGGTTTCGCGTCGTTCACCATCTCGGCCTGAGACAATTCGGTTCATGACTTCGGCGTCTTTGCGAAATTCGAAAGCAAGCGCACTAATTCCTTTTCGTCGCAATACTCCCGACCAATCAAAGAGCTTTTGATTTATTGCTTGAAGATTCTCATCAGAGATTGATCCAACTTCTGAAAGTTCAGCTCCGAGAAACACTGTGGCCGCGGCCAGACGGGCCGATGATTCATCACCTAACTGAGAAATAGCCTTGAGAACACGACGTAGATCACTAGCCATGGCACCATTCATCACACTTTCCGTGCCTGAACTCACCGCCGGCACGTTCATGGCGCGAAGGGCGGACTCAATTCGGCGACCGCTTGCACGACTGCGTACGAGAACACAAATATCTTCGGGTCGAACCTCGCGGTCTTTGTCGCCATCGGTGATACGAAGTTCTTCAAGCAATTGGCGGACTCGCCGAGCAGCTGGTGAAACAACAGACCGCGCGTTGGTCTGTTCACCTACTTTTAGAATCGCCAATGAAGGAAACTTGCTTATGCTGCTCTCTGGAGCACCATCTCGTGCCACAACTGGCGGGTAATTAATACCAACGCCAAAACTCTTGCCACTGAAGACGCAGTTCAATGCGCGAACTAATCGAGCATCACTTCGCCAGTTGCGAGTGAGTGTTCGCACCTTGGCAGGGTCGCGCTGAGCTAAATAGGCCTCCACATCAGCACCGCGAAAGCGGTAAATGGCTTGCTTGGGATCGCCGACAGCGACCAAGGTGCGAGAGGTTTCATCCGCTCTAAAAACCGAACGGAAAATATCCCACTGCAGTTCGTTTGTGTCCTGCGCTTCATCGATAACAGCCAACTTAAAACGTGAACGAAAAGCCTCTGCTACAGCTGCGTCACCTTTTGGACCTAACAACTCAGCCGTTCGAACCAGCAGATCGTCGAAAGTGGGTTCATCTCGAGTGAGTTGCTTAACTCGTGTCGCAACGAGGTTGATGATGTACCGGGCTTTTCGTCCAGTGGTTGTTGCGGAAGAGTCACCTGATTCATCGAGTAGGCCATCGGCAGTCAATAACGATTGAGGCGATCGCAAAACTTCCTTAACAACACTCAAGAGTCGCTTTTGAAACTGTTCAATATTGGCAACTTTTGACAATTCGCTCGCAGAGAAATGAGAGATAATTGCGGAGTTGACTTCTGAAGCTATTAACTCATCGATTTCGACGCCAGATCGCCCTTCACCTGCTACTACAAGCCCAGCCATAGCTAAAACTTTGGAACACACAGAGTGCATCGTTGCAATGGTTGCCGTATCGAATTCACGAATTGCTCGGTCGAGTCGACCTGCATATGTGAGGCGGTCACCCGAAAGAAGCACCTGTCCGACTGCATCATCTGCTTTAACAGAATTAAGTCGGAGCGCCTTCTCGAGCGACACCAATTGGCGCCGAATTCGATCACGAAGTTCAGCTGCCGCATTTCTTGTGAATGTCGTAACAAGAATGTCTGCGACGCGTAAATCTTCGCGAAGTGCAAGCTGCAAGGTGACCATTCCGGCAACAGAGAACGTTTTGCCACTTCCGGCGCTGGCTTCTACAACCAAACCGTTAAAGATTGACGGGTCATCGACTTTGAATTCATTGGGTTGAACACTCATCATTGCACCGTCCATCCTTTGAGCGATCCCCCGAACCGTGCGTGCACTGAGAAGTACGCCGCGAAGAAAGTTTTCAATAACCCGCTTGAGTCTGCATACACATCGTCAAAGTCAGGCTGAACTCCGAACACCACCAGTTCTTTAGATCTCGGATATACACGATCGTTTTCGACAAATTCCTCGAACGAATCCTCGGCATCTGACCGGTTCGGTTTGGCCCCACCGAACAATTTGAACGCCGTCTCGCCGAATTGAGGACACCCAAGTGTGCGCGCAATTGGCTCTACGCGAACTAGTGACGACAGAATTTCTTGTGCCACATTCGTGGTGATGGCAGGACTAATTGTGATTGTGCGCTGTATGGCCTTATCTCCTTTCGGAGCAATGTGGAACATGGTGACAGCCTGTACCGAGTGGCCGGCGGCAATAGCTATTAACGCGCGAACAAACATGCGCGCGGCATCTCTATTCACCACGGATGAAGAACTTTGAAAAGAAACATGTGCGAGCATGGCTTCTGCAGAGTGATACCGAGCAATGTCGCCCACTATTTGTGGAAGACCGTCAAGGTCAAGAGCGACAGTGAGCGTCTTAGGTTGAGATGGGAGCAGTCCCGTGTACGACTCAACAAACTTCCCTACCAATTTAATTGTGTTCTCTATCTCGGCTTTGTCGTACGGTGCAACTTGCAAAACATCGGCGGCTCTTAACTGGCTCTCAAGGTCGGAGATTGGATACTTACCGTCGAATACATCGAGGCAAATTTGACCAAGCTTCCACTGGTCGGCAACTAACGGAAGACTGATTCCCTGTTGGTTGCTCTCCCACTCATTTCGTATGCGCAAACCCTTTTCGAGGTAGTACGACAATGGGTCGAGAAGCAATGTCTCGATGTCACGAGATGAAATCGAATTGAGGGAAGGCGCAAGGTTGACCTGATGGCTGCCATCGGTGCCATCGTCATGTGTCTTTGCGTCGGAGTGCCGTGCTTGAGCGGTACGCAGTGCCGTGGAATCATGTGACCACACAACACCCTTGACTGGTTTTTTCCCAGGAAGAAAGTTTCCGGGACTTCCAAGATGGCGCCAATGTGAATGTTCGATGGAACTCATCTCGTCTTTTTCAGAAACGGTTACTCCGAACTCTTGACAGAAGTCGATGAACTCGGCGAGAGGAGTAACAAGAGGAACTTTCTTGTTGTTCTTAATGCTTCGACCATTACAGGTGACTATGAATCTGTCTGATGTTGCCATTATCGCGTCAAGAAATGCTCGACGTGTCTCAAGACGTGGGTCGGTATCGCCCAACATTGGAATTGCCGCAACAAGGTCATCACCTTCGGCTTCGGGTTTTGGAAGTGTTTCGTCGTCGAAGCCAAGCACACACACCACTCGATACGGAATCATTCTTAGTGGCGCAAATGAGGCGGCAGTAACGGCGCCAGTGCGTAGTGGCTGCCGTCCTGATGCAGCAATAACACCAGATCGAATGTGTTCGGCGAACTGTGCAAACGAAACCCCCGCTAGAGGAGTTCCAAGCTTCTCCTCAACTTCAGCTGCGGCTTTCTGGACGCTGTCAATCAAAAAATACATCTCGTCGAGATCAGCCGCAGATTCACCACACAGCACACTGAAACACTCGTTTAATTCTTCACACCAGTTCTGAACCGATGAAGCAGTACGGCTAGACAACTCAAGCTTCACGAGCGGCGAAAGAATTCCGGCTAGCGAGACAAGCGCCTCGGTCTCGGAGGAATCGATAAATGGGAGAGGCCGAACCCCACCCGAAGTCACCAAAGGGGCCTCGGTCACATCCATCACTGCGCCAAGCAGTGAACGTTCAATTGATTCAAGCCACGTATGCGTGGTCAATGTGGGTGACTGCAGATGGTGATTCGTCCGATGTTCAGAATCGAGACCCCAACGAAGACGGGATTGTTCAAGGTGACGCACCCACACAGCCACATCGGACGTAGTCGCCCGAAAATTCTTTGCTACCAGGGGGTGTGTTGCCACGTTAAGGAAATGTTCCAAATCGAACTTTGAAGAAATGAGCGCCAAAAGTGCGGTAGCAAGTTCGGCACCAGCACTCAGTTCGCCAAGCGATCGGTCGGCAACGCTCAACGGAATCTTCACATCTTTTCCAGAGCTATTTTTGACAGTCTTCTCGAAAACAGCCTCAAGGATTGGTGCTGCCGTAGCCATATCGGCACAAAGAATGACAACCTCGTGTGGTTCGAGATTGGGAAGATCTTCGAAGGCGTGAAGAAGTGCGTCGTGTATGACTTCGACTTGACGGGTTAAGGCGTGGGCGCGATGAATTTGTACGGAGAAATCTGAAACTGACGATTCGGTCGACGTGTTCTTGAGGAAAGCAACACCATGTTGAATGCGTTGCAGCAGCGTGAACGATTCGTTGGTTATGAGTTGCGTACTTGGTTGGTGCTGAACCGGAAGGCCGTATGCCGAAAGTAGTAACTCAAGCTCAAACGATCCGCGCATCCACGACGTGGGTAGTCGCCATTCATGGACGGCTTCAAAATCAAAAGACGAAACGATGGGTAACTCGTTGCGGTGTGAAACTACTTCTTCAGAAAGTTTTGACCACCGATGCGCCAGTTCAGGTGATTGTTGGACAAAAAGAATCTCAATGTCAATTACATTGCTGAGCGCGTCAAGAAGTTCAAGATGAGCTGCAGAGATACTTTCAAATCCGACAAGCATTAATCGCGATGGAAGGCTTGGGTGCGAAACCCCTGACCTCCATTGCGAACAGACTTCAGCATTAACAACTGGCCACGGAGGCTGGTTAATAATGCCTCTCACCTCTCGCCACAATTGATACTGCCATTCGTACTTCTCTCGTGTGAGATCGCCAAGTGCAATTACGTTGCGGTCCCACGACTGAATGAGGTCGGGACGTCGAGCGGCATAGTTTTCAAATCGTTCGGCAATGCGTCGTGCTGCATTGAGTCGACCGTTGTACTTCGACTCGAGGGTGCGAGCGGTGGGGAATGTTCCGAGAGCCTGGAAAGTAGCAAAGGCCACGCGATTGATTTCCCAGGGATCTTCGGCAATTCCGGACACCGCCTGAACCAACGTTTGCAGATAACCGATGTACTGCACATCAACGTTGGCGAGAACGCCATCGCCATGTTCGTTGGTTGCGCCAAGGCGGGTTGCGAGGATTGGAGTAAGCCACGAACGAACCCCGATTAATGGCACGAGCAGAACTTGCCGTTCGAATGGATTGTCTGGATTCAACCCATCATTGAGGTAGCGCTCAACGGGATTGACAACGTCAGCAAGATTTTGTACAAAGCCAACCTTCATCGCCATTAACGCACCTCCTACCCCACTGGGGTCGTCCCAATGTAGACGAAGGGTCGGTCAACGAATTCAGCCACCATTGGCCCGGCACGGGTGACGCGTGGGGCTGACGCGCTGCACGAGGCAGATTTCTACAGAAACAGGTTCAAATCGGCAAGGCGTTTGTCGTTTGAGAACACCTCGACGGGCGCCGACAACGGAAGGCGTAGCGCGCGCTGAATAATGCGGCATGTGGTGTGCTGGTTGTATTCAGCCAATGTGACGGCCCAGCCATCGCGGCCTGCTCGTGCCGTACGGCCCGAACGGTGCAAGTAGGCCTTCGTGTCAATGGGGGGTACGTAATGGATAACGCACGCGACGTCGTCGATGTCTATTCCTCGCGCAGCAACATCTGTTGCCACAAGAACTTTCAGTTGGTTGTCTGTGAAGCGAACAATTGCCTTCTCTCGCGCTGCTTGAGTGAGATCACCGTGAATTGCCGCTGCATTAACTCCGAGATCTTGCAAGTTCTCTGTGACTCTGTCACACAAACGCTTCGTGTCGCAGAACACAACTGTCTTTCCGGTGGACTCGACAATTGCTGCAATCACTTTGTCTTTATCCATTTTGTGAATAGCCAAGAACAAATGGTGCATTGTGCCCACTGTGTCGGTGGGTGAATCAATGCTCACTTCGTCGGGCGACTTCATGTAACGACGCACTAGGTTGCCCACTTGGCCATCCAACGTTGCAGAGAACAACATCGTTTGGTGCTCGCCGGTGACATGGCGTAACACCCATTCCACTTGCGGCGTGAATCCTTCGTCGGCCATGCGGTCGGCTTCGTCTAGAACAACAACTTCCACGTCAGACAACGACACTTCATCGCCCTTCATCAGGTCGATCAACCGAAGCGGTGTTGCAACAATGATGTCGACACCTTTTTCTAATGCGTCGACTTGATCGTCACGGGACGCTCCGCCATACACAGGGAGAACGACGCGGTCGCACTCCTTACCAATAGGTTGCAAGACTTCGGCCACCTGCAAGGCAAGTTCGCGGGTTGGCACAAGCACCAATCCACGCGGAGCTCGAACACGTGAGAACTTTGTTGTTCGGGCCAACATGGGGACGCCAAAAGCCAGGGTTTTGCCCGAACCAGTGCGCGCCCGACCACAGAGGTCGACGCCGCGCATGGCAACAGGGATGGCTTCGGTTTGGATGGCAAAAGGGGCGGCGAAACCGGCGGCCGCTAGACCTTTATCCACCTCGGGAGGCACTCCGAGTGCCGCAAATCCCGTAGGGGTTGAAATAGGTGTGGTCATGACGGAGACCTACCGTATCGGCGCTATCGGCCCATCTCTGTGACCCACATGGACTTTTCACGAACTCTTCGGCACAGGAAATGAACTTTTCGCAAAAATGCGAGCAAGAGCCGATTCATTCCGTTAGTTTTTCCAATCCTGATGCGAGAAAGCCTCGCGCAGAAAGGACCAACCACTCACGGATCAGCACCGAGCAAAAGTCGTACGAACCGGGTCAGCAGACAACGGCGTGCGCCACCCGCCACGGGCGAACCCTCTACCCACCAGGGAGGAGTTCTCATGGACGCACAACTCGACGGAACACAGACATGTGGCCGAAAAGGAATCGCATACGACTGGCAAGCATTGCTCGTGCCAGCAGAACCGGAGTTCAGCGAATCGCTGGACGAACTCATCAGTGACGACTCCGTCACTGCAGAGCGCGGGTAACTGATACCCATTAACGCCTCACAACCTCTTATCCCCCGCCGCGTCCTCGTTCTTGGTTGCGGCGGTGTTGCACAGTGCACTCTTCCACTTCTCGTTCGTGACGTGAAGATTGCTCCCAACACCATCACTGTCGTTGATTTCCTTGACAATCGTGATCGCATTGCCGATCTCATTGAAATGGGCATCACGTACGAAATTGGGCGCGTCACGCCAGAGAACTTGGACGAGTTCTTGTCTGCTCGAGTCTCCGAAGGTGATTTGCTTCTTGACCTTGCATGGAACATCGATGCGCCCACCATTCTCAACTGGTGTCACGAACATGGCGTTCGTTATTTGAACACCTCTGTTGAACTGTGGGATCCATACGAAGACATGGCGAACACGCACCCGCTTGATCGCACTCTCTACGTACGGCACCAATCTCTTCGCAAGATGGTCAATTCATGGGGTGGCAACAGCGGACCAACTGCTGTTCTCGAACATGGCGCGAACCCCGGACTTGTCAGTCACTTTGTAAAACAGGCACTTGTCGAAATTGCACAACGCATGTTCCATGACAACCTCGTCGGCGACGACCGCGAACTTCTTGCACAGGCTCTCGCAAACGGTGAACACAACAAGATCGCAATGTTGACGGGAACAAAAGTCATTCATATTGCCGAACGTGATACACAAATTTCGAACAAACCGAAGGAAGTCAACGAGTTTGTCAACACATGGTCTGTAGATGGCTTCTATGAAGAAGGAATTGCCCCTGCAGAACTTGGTTGGGGAACACATGAAAAGCGTCTTCCTCCTCGCGCGTACAAGCACGAGGACGACGGCCCCAGCAATCAGATTTGTATTGCACAACCCGGCATGAACACATGGGTCCGCACGTGGGTCCCATCGGGTGATTCACATGGCATGGTTATTCGCCACGGAGAGGCATACACCATGTGCCATCACCTCACTGTTCGCGATGAGAACGGTGTCGACATCTATCGACCAACTGTTCACTACGCGTACTGCCCATCAAACGAAGCAATTGCATCAGTGCGTGAATTACAGATGCGCAACTGGGAAATGCAGCCCAAGCAACGTTTGCTGAACGATGAAATCATCAGTGGGCGCGACGAACTCGGTGTGTTGCTGATGGGTCACCCGTACAAGGCGTGGTGGACTGGCTCACTTCTCTCTATTGATGAAGCTCGTGCAATTCTCCCTCACCAAAGTGCGACCACATTGCAAGTGGCAGCGTCCATCGTGTCCGCCATTCAGTGGATGATTGACGAGCCAAACAAAGGACTCTGCGTTCCCGACGACTTACCTCACGAGTACATCTTGGAAAAGGCTCGGCCGTACTTGGGAACACAGTTCTCTGCTCCCACCGATTGGACCCCTCTTCGCAGCCGCAAAGACATTTTCAATAAGTGGGCAGACCACGGAGACTTGCTCGACCCCAGTGATCCGTGGCAGTTCGGCAACTTCCTTGTGGGTGACGCCTAAGGCTTACTAAATCTCAATCCGTCGAAACGTCGTCCTCGTCGTCTGAGGTCTCGTCGTAGCTGTCGCAGTTTGTCGCGCAATCTCCAACAGCTCCGCAGAAGGGACACGGCGAAAACTCACACGTTGAATCGTGCTCGCCATAGCCTCCGCCACACAGCGGACAGCCCCAATTGTTGTAGTACTCCTCGGCACGCCATAGGTCTTCGCCCACATAACGGTGATCGCAGCACCATTCTTCGTCTTGAGCGTGAATAACCAAGGGCTCGCGGCACTGATAGCAACGGACCTTGCACTCAAACCCGTCTGTCATGTCGACCTGATGGCCCCAACCGCCAACGCATGCCGCGCACTCTTGCTGGGATTCGTCGGTTTCCACTGTCTCATTGGTCATGGGTGCACAGTAACGCCAGGCTGAGTCAGGATTAACGGGGTGGCGCTCAGCCACTTTGGCGTATAGCCTTACCACTAATGACGTTGTCCTCCAGCCTCCTCCTTCTTATGTAACGGCAGCAGCCGAATATCGCTGCTGTCGAAACCCTCTGCCCCGGCAGGGGGTTTTTTGTTTGTCCGAATCAGCCCCGTACCCCACTCACTCGCCCATAAAGGAACAAGAAAATGCCACCACAGAACGTGACACCGAAGAAGATGCCCTTCGACAAATACAAGCCGTGGGTTCCCATTGTTCTTACAGACCGCACATGGCCGAACACCACCATCACCAAAGCACCCATGTGGTGCAGCGTGGATCTTCGTGACGGCAACCAAGCTCTTATTGACCCCATGGACCCCGAACGCAAACTGCGCATGTTCAAGGCATTGGTCAACATGGGGTTCAAAGAAATTGAAGTGGGGTTTCCGTCCGCTAGCCAACCGGACTACGACTTTGTTCGCAAAATTATTGAAGAAGATCTCATCCCAGACGATGTCACCATTCAAGTTTTGGTGCAGTGTCGTCCAGAACTCATTGAGCGCACCTACGAATGCTTAAAAGGTGCGAAAAACGCAATTGTTCATTTCTACAACTCCACCAACCCGCTGCAGCGCGACGTTGTCTTTGGTTTAGACAAGAACGGCATCAAACAAATTGCAGTTGAGGCAGCAAAGTTGTGTCGAGAGTTTGAACCTATGTTGGCTGGCACCAACCTTCGTTATGAATACTCCCCCGAAAGCTTCACGCTCACTGAACCGGACTATGCCGTTGAAGTGTGCGAAGCAGTGATGGAAGTTATTCAGCCAACTTCTGCAAATCCGTTAATTCTGAACTTGCCAGCAACTGTTGAGTGCTACACCGCAAATGTGTATGGCGACGTTATCGAATGGTTCATTCGCACCATTAAGAATCGTGACTCCATCATCATTTCTTTGCACCCACACAACGACCGGGGCACAGGTACTGCGGCTGCTGAATTCGGAATTATGGCTGGAGCTGACCGCGTTGAGGGAACACTGTTCGGAAACGGTGAGCGCACCGGCAACCTTGACCTCATCAACGTTGCAATGAACATGTTCATGAATGGCGTTGACCCTGAACTTGACATCTCCAACATTGATGCGCTGCGTCGCGTTGCCGAGTATTGCAACCGTCTTCCTGTTCCTGAACGTCATCCCTACGTTGGTGACCTCGTGTACACATCATTTTCGGGTAGCCATCAAGATGCCATCAAGAAAGGGTTTGAAGCACTGCCCAAGGACTACGACACCTGGGGTGTTCCCTACCTGCCAATTGACCCAAAGCATGTGGGCCGCAACTATGAAGCAGTGATTCGTGTGAACAGCCAGTCTGGCAAGGGCGGCGTTGCGTACATCATGAAAGAAGAACACGGATTCGACCTTCCGCGTCGTCTTCAAATTGAATTCTCAAAGACCATTCAAAACATCACAGAAGATTCCGGAACAGAAGTCAGCCCCACCATCATTTGGGACACCTTCTCTAGCGAGTACTTCCCCAACGAACCACGTGTTCGGTTGCATAGCCACGAATTAAAGAGTGATTCGGTATCGGGCACCACAAACATCACTGCGCAACTCATTGTTGATAGCGAGCACGTCACCATCACCGGCCAAGGAAATGGCCCGATTGATGCGTTTGTACATGCTGTATGCGAGGGCTTGGGCGTCACCATAGATGTGGTGGACTATGCCGAACACGCCATGGGTCAAGGCTCTGAGGCAACCGCTGTGGCGTATGTGGAGACCACTGACGGCGACGGCAATGTGCGCTGGGGTGTTGGCAGCGACCCCAACATCATCTCAGCATCGTTCCGTGCGGTTCTTGGCGCATACGAGCGCCACACCACCAACTAGTTTGGAACTGAACCCAAGGAGGGTGTCATGAAAGTTGTTGTCGATTTCAATGTGTGTGCCTCTACCGGCGCATGTTCTCAAATTGCTCCCGAAGTATTCGAAGTGCGATCGGACGGCTACCTCTACATCTTGCAAGAGAACCCAGAAGGCGCGAATGCTGACTTGGCCCGTCAAGCTGCAGACATGTGCCCCACCGCAGCCATCACCATTGAAGAGTGACATTGAAGTTTCGCGAACTTCTTGAACAACGTTGGGACGAGTCGGGTTCTTTGTTGTGCGTGGGTCTTGACCCCGATCAAGCGCGTATCCCCGTTGAATATCACCATCACGAAGACGGCATTGTTCTCTTTCTGAAAGACATTGTTGACGCCACCGCCGAATACGCGTGTGCGTTCAAACCACAGATTGCGTACTTTGCTGCAATCACCGCCGAATGTGACCTTCTCGCAATTTGTGAATACATTCGCGAGGCCTACCCCACCATTCCTCTCATCCTCGATGCAAAGCGCGGCGACATCGGCGACACGGCAAAGATGTATGCGCGCGAAGCATTCGAGCGGTACGGCGCTCACGCAGTCACCGTGAACCCTTACATGGGTGGCGACACCATTCAGCCATTCTTAGAACACCCTGACGGTGCAGCCATTGTTCTGTGCCGAACATCAAACGCTGGCAGTGGCGAGTTTCAGTCACAACTCATCGATGGAACGCCGTTGTATCAACATGTTGCACAGCGAGCCGCAAACGAATGGTCCCAACACGGCGATGTGTCGCTTGTAGTTGGTGCAACTTATCCACAAGAGCTCGCAGAGGTTCGGGCCATTGTTGGCGACATGCCACTGCTTGTTCCCGGAGTAGGTGCGCAAGGTGGTGACCCAACTCAAGTAGTCACAAACGGGGCAAGTTCTACGGGTAACGGACTCATTGTGAACTCATCGCGCGCCATCTTGTACGCAGACGGCGGCATTGACGGTGCGGCGCGCGTGGCAAAAGAAACTCGCGACGCCTTAAACGCTGCTCGCTAACGACCTACGCGTACAGCGATGTGACTTCAATAATTCCAGGCTGAGCACGCAGTTCGGCCAACACCTCATCGGTAATTTCGGCTGTTGGCGAGATCACCATAAGCGCCGTACCAGGCATGTCGGAGCGACCCACATCCATGTCGGCGATGTTCACGTTGTGTGTTCCCAACAGCGTTCCCACAAGTCCAATAACGCCAGGACGGTCATCGTTGCGAACCACCAGCATGTGCTCGGACGGTGGGACGTCGGTCATGTGGTCGTCCACCATGACAATGCGTGCTTGACGTCGTGGGCCCACCAACGTTGCCGCAATGCTGTGCGAGCCAGCGCGCAACGTAATGAGGTTGACATAGTCGCTATTTGCTCCGGCACCCGACACCAAGGTCTCTTTCACGGCAACGTTCTGTGACGCAGCAATTTGTGGCGCGTTCACATACGTGACTGCATCGTTGTGGCGCGCAGAGAAGAACCCCTTCAAGACAGACAACGTCAGGATGCGAGTGTCGTAGCCAGCAATTTCACCGGTGGCAATAATTTCAAGTTCGGAAATGTTCGCTTCAGCAGCCGACGAGAACAGACGACCCAAGCGCTCTGCCAATGGCAAGTACGGCTTCAGTGTTTCATTTGCATCGGCAGCAGAAATATTGACTGCATAGGGAACAAAATCGCCTGCTAGCGCAAGGGTGATTTGATCTGCAATGTCGAGACCGGCGCGATCTTGTGCCTCTGTTGTACTGGCTCCAAGGTGCGGGGTAACAACAATTCCGGGAACATCAAACAACGGAGATTCTGTTGTTGGTTCCTTATCGAACACATCCAATGCAGCACCCGCAATAACACCGTTCTTGACAGCGTCAGCAAGGTCGGCTTCATTAATGATTCCACCGCGAGCCACATTGATAATACGAAGCGACGACTTTGCCTTCTTGAACATGTCTGCGTTGAACAGATTCACCGTGTCTTTGTTCTTTGGGAGGTGAATGGTGATGAAGTCGGCACGCTCAACCAAAGCATTCAGCTCAAGCAATTCAATATTCATTGCACGTGCACGCTCTTCAGACACAAATGGGTCGAATGCAACAATGCGCATACCGAATGCAGCAGCGCGTTGGGCGACCAGCTTGCCGATACGACCAAGCCCCACAACGCCAAGTGTCTTGTCGAACAGTTCAACGCCTTCCCACTTGCTTCGCTCCCAGCGACCTTGTGTGAGTGCAGCATGTGCTTGTGGCACGTTGCGCGCAACAGCCAACAACATGGCCATGGTGTGTTCCGCTGCGGACACAATGTTTGACTCTGGTGCGTTCGCAACCATGACTCCACGACGCGTTGCCGATTCAACGTCGACATTGTCTAAACCAACGCCGGCACGACCCACCACCATCAGCGCATCTGCGGCGGCGAGCAGCGCGTCATCTACTTGCGTTGCAGAGCGAACGATAAGCGCATGAGCTCCCTTGATGGCAGAGTGCAACTGCTCGGGAGACAGCCCTGTCTGAACGTCCACCTCGTGCCCCGCGGCCCTCAACTTGTTGAGGCCACCCTCGGCGAGTTCTTCAGAGACCAAAATTCGTGCCATTGGTCAATTCTCGCCGTTAGCGTCGTAGATTGCGACGTCGTTTGACAATCCGTAAAGAACCGTTCACAAAAGGACACCATGAGCCACGCATTTCTCTCCGATCAGTGGATTGAAGCCGCCCGCGACATCCGTCACAGGTATGCCGCAGACGTTCCCCGCATTGATGCTGTGGTGCGAATCAACGTGGTCACCACAAAGGTGCCATTTGGTGACGGAACCGTGAAGGCATACATCGACACCACATCTGGCACATTAGATATGGAACTTGGCGAACTTGAATCGGCCGACCTCACGGTCACCACCGACTACGACACGGCACGGCAATTGTTCGTTGACCAAGACCCCACCGCCAGTATGCAAGCGTTCATGCAAGGCCGTATCAAGGTGGAAGGCGACATCACGCGCCTCATGATGATGCAACCAGCAATTCCACAAACAGACACTGCGGAAATTGTTGCGGCGGAAATAAAAAGCATTACCGCTTAACGCGCGGACTGAATACTTCTATCGGTCGGCGTAAGTTTCGTTGCCAATGCGATAGCAACAATTGCTGTCAGTGCGCCGGCTAGGAGTCCGTACGAATAGCTCTCAATAAGTCCGCTACCCGACGTGGATTCTTGAATAGAAATCATGACCGTTGAGCCAAGTACTGCACCCATTTGACTGAGCAACTGTTGCATGGCGCCCGCTACACCCACCGAGTCGTCGTCTACTGCGTTCGATACAAGTGCCGTTAATGCAGGACCAGCAATTCCAAATCCAAGACCAGACAAACCCAAGCCAATAATCACAACAAGGTCGGATGCCCCGCCACGGATACTGCTGAGAAGAAGCATGGAACCAAGAATGCCTGTTGCACCAATGACGCCCGACACTCTCTCGCCAACGCGCATCGTGAAGAAACTTGCAAGCGGAGCAATGATGGAGAAAGTCAACGGCCGCGCAATCACTAACAAACCAATGTGTGCTGTTGTCATTCCAAGTCCGCGTTCCAACATTTGCGGAACCACGATGAAACCACCCATGTATGCAAAGTTCAAGAGTGCCTGAATCAGAATAGGAAGAACAATGTTTCCGTTCTTCAGCCACTCAAGGGGAAGTAGTGGCGCTTCCGCTTTCTTCTCAACGCGAATAAACACCCACAGTGATGCAATGGCAAATGCACCAAACCCAAGAATTGCTGGCGATGTCCAGCCCCATGAATGACCACGGTTAATGGTGAGCAACAGCAATGTTGCACCAAACCCAAGCGTGACAGACCCCCATACGTCGAACTTCACGTTCTTCATACGGCTGGTTTGTGGCAACAGGTTCCACGCAAGCAGCGATGCTCCCACCAGAAGTGGTGCCTGAATAACAAAGATCATTCGCCATCCAATGCTCTCCACCAGCGGACCACCAAAAACAACACCGAGCACGGGTGCACCTGCTGTTGTAAAGCTCCACAACCCCATGGGGCGAACACGTTCTTGCGGGTCGAACAATCGGTTGATGTACGCCATAGCGGCGGGGCCAGTAGCTGACCCGCAAACGGCCGACATCAAGCGGAAGAACACCATGCTTGGCGCGTTCCACGCAAACACTGTTGCCAGCGCAAATACGCCTGAGAAAAACAATCCGTAGACGTACACCTTCTTATGTCCGTAGAGATCGCCAATCTTTCCGTACGCCGGACCAACAACACCGAACGCCAACATTGGCCCCGTAATTGACCAGTTCAGAACGCTGACAGAAGAGTTGAGATCTTTTGCAATTGTCTCTAGCGAGACCACCAGCACGGTGATGGTGGAACTTGTTGTGAAGAGGCCTGCCAACACCACGATGAACGTGGCCCACTTGCGCGTCAGCCCCACCTTGCGCGCAATACGCCGCGGAATCATCTGAGTCCACGGGACAACAGAGATTTCGTCTACGCCTGCTTGTTCCACCGTGATGGTGGACCGGCCGTGCGGCTGTAACTCTTCTTGGTGTCGTTTTTGGGGGTTCATGGGGCGACTACCGAGGGTAGTGCCCTACTTGTTCACCTTTGCGGCCATGTCTTTCATGGCTGCTGTGAGTTCGGACACTGACCAACGATCATTCTGTTCAACGGTCTCGGCGCGTTCCCAGCTTCGAACCCGCGTCACTTCTCCACCCTTCACAAAGAAGGTTTCACCAGTGAAGTGGCAGTCGGCTGAAGCGAGATACGCAACGAGCGGAGAGATGTTTGCAGGGTCCCAGTCATCGAACTGCGCTGCATTTGTTGGTGCAGCAATTCTGTCACCAAGACCTGGTGTGGCTTCTGTAAGACGCGTACGTGCAGCAGGAGCAATGGAGTTGCTCTTCACGTTGTAGCGCACCAACTCTTTGGCAAGAATCTGACTGAACGTTGCAATGCCTGTTTTTGCAGCGCCATAGTTTGACTGACCAGGGTTTGCGAACAATCCAGATGTTGACGACGTGTGAACAATGTTGCGCGGACGCGTGCTGCCGGCTTTGTGTTGTTCACGCCAGTACGCAGCAGCCCAACGTGATGGCGCAAAGTGCCCCTTCAAGTGAACTGCAATTACTGCATCCCATTCCGCTTCTGACATGTTGACCAACACGCGGTCGCGCAAAATTCCCGCGTTGTTGACAAGGATGTCCAAATCGCCAAAGGTTTCCACCGCTGCATTCACCATGCGCTGTGCACCTTCCCAATCGGCAACGTTGTCGTAGTTGGCAACGGCTTGGCCACCCATTGCAACAATTTCGTTCACCACTTGTTGTGCTGGAGTTGCATCTTCACCAGTGCCGTCATTGGCACCGCCAAGATCGTTCACCACTACCTTTGCACCTTCCGCTGCAAACAGCAGTGCGTGTTCGCGACCAATACCGCGTCCTGCGCCCGTAATAATTGCAACGCGTCCGTCTAATGCACCCATGGTGATCCCCTCTCATTGTGGCGATGAATCGCCGACTAATACGAGATTAGGGGAATGTGAGGTCGACTGTCTTACCGACAACGACGCGTGTGTAGTTACGCACAACTTTTCCGTCGATAGACGCAGACTTCAGGCCGCGATTCTTGTTGCCCGTCACCTTGCCAACAACCATTCCGGCACCTTCCAGGCGTTGCTTCACAGTGGCGAAGTCTTTTCCGTAGATGGTGGGAATGAGGGTGGTGATTTGCCCCTTCGACACCGTGATGGTGACTGTGCCACCACGAGCGAGCTTTTCGCCGGCTGCAGGTACCTGAACAGAAATCTTGCCTGCGGCAATTTCTGGGTGGCCAGCTTGCGGACCTTCAACAACAAGAAGACCCATTTCCGTGAGTTTTGCCGTGGCTTCGGCAACGGTCATGTTGACAAGGTTGGGCACATCACGAAGTGCGGGACCGCTGGACACATTGACCGCAACAGATGTTCCCTTCACAACAGAGTCGCCTGTCTTCAGCGTTGGTTGATCGGGAATACTCCACGAGATAACAACACCAACTGGAACTGTCTCGTCAGGCACGTCAGCCTGCGCAGCTTGTAGACCTAACTCAACCAATTTTGCTTTCGCTGCGTCGGCGGTAAGACCTGTGAGTTCAGTCAGTACTGACAATGTTGGCCCTTCAGAGACCACCATGGTGAGCGTGTCACGCTTGGCCAGGTTTGCACCAAGAACTGGGTCTGTGCGAATGACTTGGCCAGCAGCAACTTCGTCACTGCGCTCCTTCACAATGTTGACTCCCCAACCAAATTGCGACACTTGATTGCGCGCCTCTGCTTCGGTAAGTCCGATGAGTTGAGGAACCGGATTCTTCGGGTTCAAAACAGTGAAATACGCACCAGTTCCGCCACCAGCGAGCAGCACAATGACAAGCGCCAGAATTCCAATGCGACGCCCCCAGCGTTTCTTGGGTCGCACCACTTGTGTTGTTGGATCTTCTGCCGCAAGTTCGCGCAATGAATCAGCATCGAGAGCGATAGGCCCGGTGTCATCACCGCCGATAGTGAGTGGAGTTCCCGTTGGATCGGTGGGATCAATAATTGGTGACACTGCAATGGGGCCAGTGGTGTCTGTCTTCGGTGTGGTGCGAATGAGAATTGGTTCATTCGGCGCAACGTTTTGAATTGGTTCAAGTTCTGCAGGCTCTGCAGTCGCTGGTGGTGAAACGTGTTCGGCAATTGCTTCATCGAACAAACCGCCACCAACAACATCGATTGGAGTTGGTCGCGCCATTGATTCTGCTGCTTGCACTAACGCTGTTCCCATTTCGCGTGGCGAGAAACGTTCTGTCGCGTCGGGACGACCAGCGCGTTCAAGCACTTGCGCAAGCGCACCAAAGTCGGCACTCACGGGGAGCAACTTGCCTGAACGATTTGCGAAACATGCTGCCACCGTGTCGCCAGCAAACGGCACGTCACCTGTCATTGCTTCAATAAGGATGAGGGACAGCGAATACACATCGGACGATGCGCCGCGCGCTCCACCCTCGGCTAACTCTGGTGCTGCGTATGTTGCTTGCTCGAGACCCAGGGAATCGAGCGGACGAAGTGGCGCACCAAAACCAACGAGACGAACGCGGCGATCGAGACCGAAGACCAAACGCGATGGGCGAAGGTCGCCATGGGTGATGCCCTGCTTAGCGGCGGCGTCTAACGCACGACAGATGTCAACACCAACGATGAGCGCTTGGGAGGGAGTGAGTCGGCGGCCACGGTCGAGGAACTCACGCAATGAGCCACCGCCCAGTCGCTCACCAACTGAATAGACGTACTTCTCTCCGTCCAAAATTGCATCGCCATGGTCAATAACGGCCTCGATGCATGGGTGGCGCAAGCTGGACGCAACATCTATTTGGCGCTCGAATGCTTCTTGGGCATCGGCTGCCGTGGTGGACCCAAGCGTGGGGTCAATTAGACGCTCCACAGGCACCACTCGGACAGAGACCTCGGCTTGCGAAGACAGGTCGGTGGCGTCAAACAACATGGCACCCGACATGGATTGGGCTTCGGGCCTCAACTGGTCGAGCTGGTAGCGCCCACCAAGGACGGTGCCGGGCATGTTCTCTGGGTCTCGCATGACCCCTGAGAACCTAGCGTGTGACGCTTGGAGAGGTGTATCGAGGGCCATCTTGGGCGAGAATGGAGCCGTGAAACGCCCGATAAATAAGCAAAATCTCCTGGTGAGCGCCGGAGTGGCCGTGGGCCTCACCATCGCCTTGTACGGGTTCCAGGTCGGCGTCACAGGCCGCGAGGCTCAACGCCTGCCGGCCAGCATCGAAATGATGACACCTGGTCCCGGAGATCAGGTGTTGCAACAGAGTCAAATCTTTGTGGACTTTGTAGCAGGGTACGAAGCCAGTCTTGTCATTGATGGAATTGAGTTGACCACCACCCGTCTTGACGAACTGACGTCGCAGGGAAATTCGTTAGAGCCCGGGCAACAAGTTGAAATTCCGCCCACCGCCATCTATGACCCAGGCAACTTCACCATTAGTTTCACGCCACAACAAGGTGCGCCAATTGAATCGTTCTCACAAGGTGAGCACACTGCCACTGTGACGTACTGGAAGATTGAAGACGGCCCTACGAAGGCGCGCAGTTTCAAATGGACTTTCGACGCCGACTAACGGCTAGGAAGTTCACCGGTTTGCAATAGTTCTTCAAACCCTGCTTCATCGAGAACAGGAATGCCTAACTGCTCGGCCTTTGTCACCTTGCTGGCCCCAGGTGATTCACCTAACACGACAGCAAAAGTCTTTGCACTAACACTGCCGGGGCTCTTGCCACCGCGGGACTTAATTGCTGCTTCCGCACCTTCCCGCGAATAGTTCGAGAGCGTGCCCGTAACAACCACTGCTTTGCCAACCAATGTTTGTGGCTGATCACTAATTTCAACACGACCAAACTCGACACCGGCATTTCGAAGTTTTTCGATTACGACTTTGTTTTCGGGCTTTGCAAACCACGACGCAATTGATTCGGCAATGACACCACCAACGCCGTCAACAGACGACAGTTCTTCTGCTGATGCTGATGCAATAACGTCGAGAGTTCCGAAAGAACTAGACAATGAATCTGATGCTGCAGGACCAAGATGTTTAATTCCGAGCGCAGTGAGCAACTTAGGAAGTGGCCGAGTTCTCGACGCTTGAATTGACGTGACGAGATTCTGCGCACTCATTTCTGCAAAGCCTTCGAGTGTGAGCAACTGTTCAACTGTGAGTGAATACAGGTCCCCCACATCGGCTACTAACCCAGCATCTGACAACGCAAAGACAGTGCGTTCGCCAAGACCTTCAATATCCATTCCTCCGCGCGATGCGAAATAGATAATGCGTTGGTCGCGCTGGAACGGGCACGATGGCTCGACACAGCGAGTATCGGCCTGATCTTCGCTCTTGACTAACAGTGATCCAACTGAACATGGACACGTTGTTGGGAATACCCATGGCTGTGAATTCTTGGGGCGTTTCGACAACACGGGCCCCACCACTTCTGGAATGACATCGCCCGCTTTACGAACTACCACCGTGTCGCCAGGGCGAACATCTTTGGCAGCCACTTGGTCTCGGTTGTGCAACGTTGCCATGCCAACTGTTGACCCGCCGACAAAGACTGGTTCGAGAACGGCAAATGGGGTGACTCTTCCGGTGCGGCCCACTGAAATGTGAATGTCTTTCAGCACCGTGTGTTTTTCTTCGGGCGGGAACTTGAACGCAATGGCCCAGCGAGGCGCACGCGATGTAAATCCCAATTGTTCGCGTTGTGCAAGGTTGTCTACTTTGACAACAGCGCCGTCAATCTCGTAACCAAGTTCATGGCGGCGTTCTTGCCACTGGCGACAGAACGCAATGACATCTTCTAATGAGTTCACCAACGTGATTTCTGGGTTGACAGGAAAGCCCAGCGACTTTAGATACTCCAAAGTGTCGTGATGACTGGTGAACTCTGGCCCGCCGACTACTTCGCCCAGTTGGTACGACCACAGCGATAAGTCTCGCTGCGCCGTAATGGTGGGGTCTTTTTGACGAAGACTTCCGGCACCAGCGTTTCGAGGATTAACCGGCACAGCAAGTGGTGCGCGGCCTTTTGCAACACGTTCAATGTTCTCGGCTTCGCGATCGGCTTTTAACTTTTGGAACGCTGCGACAGACATGTAAATCTCGCCGCGAACTTCTAGGACTGCTGGTGCTTTCGCCGACAGTTTTTTTGGAAGAGAAGAAATTGTTGCCACATTTGCGGTGACGTCTTCGCCTACCTTGCCGTCGCCACGAGTTGCAGCTTGCACCAGGACACCGTTCTCATAACGGATGCTGATGGCGAGACCATCAATCTTTAATTCGCACACAAACTGTGCGGAGTTTTCGCCTAAGCCCTTCACAATGCGATCGCCCCATGCGCGCAATTCATCTTCGTCCATAGCGTTGTCCAGGCTTGTCATGGGCACTGCGTGAACTACAGGGTCGAACGTTGTGACTACAGCAGCACCGACAGCTTCTGTTGGCGAGTTGGCATCTGCGAGTTCTGGATGAGCCGCTTCGAGACCTTGAAGCTCTCGAACCAAGGCGTCGTATTCGGCATCACTGATTTCAGGCGAGTCAGTTCCGTAGTACAGGTTGTTGTGCTGACGGATGAGCACACGCAGCTCTTCTACTCGTTTCTTGGGTGACGGTGTGCGGGCCATTGCCTACAAACTACTCAAGGGGTCAGACGAGACGCTCTTTACGAACCAAGAGTGAGTCGTGATGCGGTGGCCTGTTCTGCCACCTTGATTGAAACGTCTCTCACATGAGCAAAGACACGTTCCGCAACGCCATCTGAATGCGTAGCAAGCCCACATGCTGGCGTCACAAAGCTTTGACGACGCAGCAGAACCGGATCGACCCCCGCGCGAACAAGCGCACACATCACTTCAACAATCGACTTCCACGAGCGTTCGGCGCTCACAGAAATGGGGCCATCTGTTCGGACGGCACCCCACGCGATTCGACCACCGTGCTCTAGCAAATCGGAGATTCTGCTGGCCGCAACCAACATCTCGGCCATAGCAACTTCGTCGTTCACCGACGGCACTGGTACAGACAAGACACGAGCTCCTGTTGCGAGAAGCGCACCCCAATCAATGTGAGAACACGAATGAACTCCACTGATGTGTTGCTGGTCAACTGCAGCGAGTGCACCTGAAATGAGGTCGATGACTGCTTCAACACCAATGACATAACCAGGCTCAAGCGCTTCGGCCATTGATGGTTCGTCCAACATGATGATTTGCGTGATACCACCGCAGGCGTCGGCAACTGCCTGCTCTAATGCCAAGACGTGAGAGCGAACCGCCTGCAGAGCAAGTGGAAAAGCCACCGATGACTCAAGACCAAGACGGTGTAACTGCGCACCAAGAGTGACAGGCCCAACGAACTGCCACTTCACAACATCTACACCACGATTACGTTGATGAAATGTTGCAAGGAATTGTTCGAAAGAACCATATGCATCGGACAACAGATCTGTAGTGATGAACTGGTCAACATCAAGTTGAGCAATGTCGACACTGATGCCGCCGTACTGCCCCACCGATACGCCTTCAATACCAACGAGAGCTTGCGCAATCATTCCTTCGGCGGGGCTGCGACGTGGAAGCGACGGAATGGTGGGAATGTCTGTTGAGCTCCACACAAAGTCGAGTGCCTCGGACACACTTCTATGAGGCAAACTGCCCACTCCGAAGGTGGCGCCAGGACGCAACACACTGATGGCTTTTTCTGGCATGACACCTCCTCCCCGGCAACTGCTCAACTCATTGGTAGCAGCACTCGCCTCGCCCATACGAACCGTGGATGTGTTCTTTCGTACCTATCTGGGGCAGGCTATGTAGATGGCAATTCGCACACGGCTCACACCATCACGTGCCATCGTGGGCATCACCCTTGTCGCATGGGTTCTTATTGCCATAAACGCTCCGTGGACCACCCTTTCCACAGACGTTTCCACTCCCGTTGCAGTTGTATTTACCGTGTGGGGTTGGGCCTTGTGGACACTGACAACTGTCGCCCTTTTAGTTCCTTCTCCACTGTCACTGACGGCTATTCGATGCATTGCCCCTATTGCTGTTGTTGCAGGTTTTGCGGCCACTGCACCACTTGCGCTTTTTGGTGCGCTTGTGTCGCTCATTGTCGGGTATTCATCTCTTTTTGCAGACACCATGGTGCAAGGTGGCGCATACGGCGAAGAACGGCGCTTTTCTTTGCGCACACCAGTTCCGCAGATGGCTCCAACGGTTATTGCGTGGGGAGTTCTGGTAGGAGCACTTCTTGGTGGCACGCTGCTCACAGCGGCACAACAATTCTTTGTTGGCATTCCTCTTGTAGTCGTTGGCGCAATACTTGCGTCACGCGTTCCACGCATGCTGCACCGCCACGCGCGGCGATGGCTTGTCATTGTTCCTGCCGGAATTGTTATCCACGACCATTTAGTGCTTGCTGAAACAATCATGTCTCCACGATCCAAAATTTCGCACATCACAACAGTGAATGAACCCGGCGAAACCGCAGATTTCACCGGTGGTGTTGCTGGCCAACGACTGGCAGTTCAATTACGCGAAGCAGACAAAGTGGTGCTGTCAAAAATTACAGCGCGCATTTTGGGTACAACTGAAGCACTTCACGTGAAGGCATTCAGCATTTCACCGCGTCGACTGAACGCCGCACGAAGCGCAATTACGCTGTAACTATTCCGCCACCCAGCACAAACATGTCGGTGCTGTCGTAGAACACAACTGTTTGCCCTGGCGCGATACGTCGAGTGGGTCGCGCCCAGACCAACGAATACCCATCGGCGGTTTTGGTGAGACGTGCAGAAGATCTTTCCCCGTGCGCACTTCCTTGCACCAACACGTCGTGAGACAACACGTATTCTTCGTCTCCCTCGTGTGGCCACACCAATTTTCCTACAGATGTTTCGTTCACAAACAACTGCGCTTCGTCGCCAACGGTGACCCGACGAAGAGGAACATCGACTGCAACGACATACCGCTTGTCTCCACCGCCAAGACCTAATCCGCGACGCTGACCAAGCGTGACAAGTTCTACCGCTGGAACTTCACCCACTTTGGATCCCGATGCATCGACGACGTCGGCAGAGTTGAACGAAAGACGTGGTTCGAGGAAACCTGCTCGACCAATGGTGGAACCAATAAAACACACATCTTGGCTGTCAGGCTTTGACGCTGTTCGCAACCCTGCGCGAGTGGCCTCTTCACGCACCTGGGACTTCTCCATGTTGCCAACCGGAAACAACACATAGTTCAGGTCTGCACCCGCCAACATGTGCACCACATAACTCTGATCTTTTTGTGCGTCTTCTCCGCGCGCAAGACGTGGTTTTCCGTTGAACATTTCAATACGCGCATGGTGGCCGGTGGCAACTGCATCAAACCCAAGCGTTCTGCCGCGCTCAATAAGGCGGTCGAATTTCAAGTGACGGTTGCATTCAATGCACGGATTCGGTGTTGTTCCATTGACATGCGCGGCCACATATGGCTCGACAACATGTTCGTTGAAGTCGTCCGAGAAATTAAAGACAAGATGATCGACGCCAACTTGTTGCGCAACACGGCGAGCATCGTCAACATCGGACACCGAGCAGCAGCCCGTGTCGCTTTCGCCGCCCCACAAACGCATGGTGACACCCACTACCTCGTGACCTTGCTCCCGCAAGATGAGCGCTGCAGCAGACGAATCGACACCACCAGACATTGCGACAAGAATTTTCATGACTTCACTGCCATAAGTCGTTGTGCGGCTGCCACCGTGGCAGCAACCGCTTGAGAGATGTCGTCGTCTGTGGTGGTATGCCCAAAGCTGAAACGAAGTGACCCGTTGATTCGCGCTTTAGGAACTCCCATGGCGGCAAGAACATGCGATGGCTCCATTGCCCCGCTTGCACACGCAGAAGCAGCCGAGACACACACACCAGCAGAATCAAGCAAATACAACAGCGATTCGCTTTCGAGACCTCCTAAACACACGTGAGCAGTTCCCACACTTCCCTCACCATCTGGCAACGTAGCCACAGCGCAATCAATGTTGCGTGTGAGTTCGTTGAGCAAACGATTGCGAAGAGCACGGACACGTTCCACTTCGTGCTCTCGAGTTTCATCGGTAATACGAAGTGCGGTTGCTGTTCCCACAATTCCTGCAACGTTGTGGGTTCCACTGCGACGGTCACGTTCCTGACCGCCACCAAGTATGAGCGGTTCTAGATTCACACCCTCGCGCACAACCATGACACCCATTCCTTTAGGGCCGCCGAACTTGTGCGCTGACAAAGTCAACACGTCTACATGTGGCCACACAGTGCGAAGATCTATCCAACATGCAGCCTGCACCGCATCGGTATGCAGAATTGCATTTTCAGCACGACCACGAACAGCGTGCGAGACCAATTCCATATTGTTGATTGCGCCGGTCTCATTGTTGACAGCCATCACCGACACAACCGACACGTTGTCTGTCTGTGCCAACTGTTCGCGCACAACATCGGGGTGTACGGGCCCTTCGGGAGTAACGGGAACAACAACTCCGTTTACATGTTCGACGCAGTGCAACACCGCATGATGTTCTGTTGCAGTGCACACAGCACGTCCGCCCGAACGCCGAACAGCGCCCAACACTGCAGAGTTAGCCCCTTCAGTTCCACCGCTGGTGAAGACAACTTCACCGGGTCGACACCCAATGGCAGCCGCAACAACGTCACGAGCTTCGTCAATAGCGCGACGTGCTTCTCGCGCGAACTTGTGTGAGCCCGACGGATTCGCATACATGACGTCGCCAAATGGCTCCATTGCCTCTCGCGCTTCAGCCCGAAGCGGAGATGTGGCGGCATGATCGAGATAGATGTATCTCTCTGTGCTCGACGATGTTGCCATGGGCTTCAGGCTACCGATGCCACCAGTTCAGGGTGGGCGTGGTGGACTAGTGATGTGACATCGCAGCCGCCACCCGCTTCACACGCCGCTGACGACCCATTGCATGACCCGTCGTCATACGGAGATGCGTTTGCCGATGTCTATGACCAGTGGTATTCCACGCTGGAGGACGATGACTTCATACAGGTTCTCGCTCGGCAATTACCAGAGAGGTCTGCGCGCATCTTGGAACTTGGGGTGGGTACTGGTCGATTGGTAGAAAAACTGCGCGCCATTAGACCAGACCACGGCGATGAAATTGTGGGCATTGACGCTTCAGAGAAAATGCTGGCAATTGCGCATGACCGTGGCATACACAATGTGGCACAGCTGGTATGCGGCGACTTCTCTCAGGCGCTTCCCTCCGGACCATTCGATGCAGTATTTGTGGGGTACAACACCTTGTTCAATCTGCCATCGGAGACAGCGATTGCTTCGTGTTTGTCTCACGTGGCAAAAGTTCTTTCACCCACTGGTTTCTTTCTTACCGACCTAGTTATTCCAAACAGCACGGAAGAAATGGAGCATTCCAGTCTTCGCACCATGCCGAATGGCGACGTAATTAAAAGCGTGAGCTACCTGAATCCAACTCTGCGCACCATCTCTGGCTATTTTGCGCACCTGTTGGACGGTGTAGAAACCAAGAAACGGCCATGGCGTGTTCACTTTGTAACGCCACACCAGTTGGACGAACTTGCCAACCGTGCCGGGCTGGTTTTGGTCGAGCGCACAGCCGATGGCAACGGCGCAGAGTTCACTGCCGACTCGTCCCGCCACATCAGTAGATACATCCTGCGGTAAACAACACCTGAACTCGGTGAGACTCCACAAAAAGGAGGCGATTCCGACCTATCCTGAAAGCACCGTGAGTCAACTACGCCTCAATCTCCTCACCGGCCGCTGGGTAACAGTGGTGCCCAACAGGGCCAAGCGCAGCACCGACTTCGCTCCGCGCGCACAACAGGTAGAAACCGACACCACCAGCGAGTGTCCGTTCTGCCCAGGGTCGTCTCGACCCGACACTCCGCTCTTCGAACAAATGGGTGCAAACGGCGAATGGAAAATGCGCGTAGTTGCCAACCGTTACCCCGCCTTTGAAGGCGATGAATCTCTTGCTGTTCGAAATCTTGGACCAGTTCACGTCATGGCTGAAGCAAGTGGCACTCACGAAGTGTTTGTGTTCTCGCCCGAACACACCGTGCGTCTCGACATGTTCTCCGACGACAAGATCGCCGAACTCATGTCGGCACTGAAGAGTCGTTTTGCCGCGCACGCCAACACACCAAACATTCGCTACACACAAGCAATCGTCAACCATGGCCGCGAGGCTGGTGCATCACTTGCTCATCCACATGGCCAGTTATTAGGACTGCCGTTTGTACCAGGCGAAATTCTTGAAGAAGAGCGCGCATTCGAACGCTTTAAGGGTGGATGCATTGTATGCACCACCGTGGAAGCAGAAGCAGACAGCGAACGATTCGTTCTCGACAATGAACACGCCGTTGCTGTCTGTCCGTTCTGGAGCTCTAGCCCATTTGAATTGCTCATCATGCCAAAGGCGCACCACCAACATCTCACCGATGCATCCGATGAAGCACTCACAGCAGTAGGTATTGCCATTCGTGACTCACTTGCGCATTTGGTGAAAACGCTCGGCGACATTGCGTTCAACTTGGTGTTCCACACTGCGCCATCGCATCACGAAGGTATGTACCACTGGCATGTTCACTTATGGCCAAAACTCACTACTGCAGCTGGCTTCGAGCGAGGAACAGGCGTCATGATCAACATTGTCTCTCCAGAAACTGCCGCGGCAGAACTTCGTAGCGCAACGGTTCAGGCCTAGACCGTGGGCCGTATTCGCGTCTCCATCGACATCAACGCAACACCCCACAAAGTGTGGGAAGTAGTGGAGCCTGTTGAACGACACATCGACTGGATGGCCGACGCAGTTGCAATTCGTTTCCAAACAGAACAAACGCGTGGTGTGGGTACCAGCTTTTTCTGCGACACAAAAGTAGGGCCTATCAAGTTGGTCGACGTGATGACTATCACTGCTTGGGAACCCGAAAAAGTAATGGGCGTGAAGCACACCGGGGTTGTCACTGGTACCGGAGAATTCACGCTTGAGCCAATCGGTTCCAACGGAACACGCTTCACATGGACCGAATCACTTGATTTCCCGTGGTGGCTCGGTGGCCCCATTGGCGCTTTCGTTGGCGGACAAATTGTTATGAAAGCAATTTGGCGTCGCAATCTTCGCGAGCTGAAAAAGCTTGTTGAAAACGCTTAAACAAACAAGCGAATAACAGCAACTGTTCCTACGCCCAACACAATGATGACGGCGAACGGCAATTTCTTCCACGTTGCAATTGCTGCAACAGCAAGACCTACCGCGCGGGCATCAATTCCTATGGTCTGCCCCACCGTAAATGTGTCTTTCGCAATGAGGCCAGCAAGAAGTGCTGCAGGAATCAGCAGTAAGCACCGCTCAATTGCGGGAGCCATTGTGCGCTGGCCAACAATGACCGAACCGAGCAACTTCAAACCGTAGGCAGCACCCGACAACGCAAGAACCAATGCCCAACTCACGGCGCACCGTCCGTTGTTTCTGCTGGCAGTTGCTTCGATGGCGAGATTCCAAAGAACATGCCCACCGCAGACACAAGAATGGGAAGGCCAATAGGCATAAACGGCGCCAACGCCACGGCCGCTACCGCGCCGAATACTGCAGCCCGCTTCCCCGCTGGTGTACGTAGGTGCGGAGCCAACATGGCCATGAACATGACAGGAAACGCAGCGTCTAGACCAAAATCGCTTGGATCAATGTTTGAGCCAATGAGTGCGCCACCAAGAGTTCCAATGTTCCAGCTGGCATACAAGATGGGTGCAGACACCCAGAATGCGGTCCGACGAACTGTCTCATCGCGTTCTGCTGCAACGAGCGCCGTTGTTTCATCGATGACCCATTGCGCACCTAGTAAACGCACTGGTAGCGAACTGCTTCGCAAGACAGGAGCCAACGCCAATCCGTACACAGCATTACGACTTGCAAGTAGAACCGCTCCGCCAAATGCGCTTGCTGCACTACCGCCTGATGCAAGAACACTCACAGCAGACATTTGTGATGCACCTGTGAAGACCAACAACGACATCACACATGCCTGCGCAACGGACGCTCCGGCGGCAACGGCAAGCACTCCAAACGACATTCCGAAAACGACAAAAGCAACCCCAATGATGAGCGAAGCATTCACAAATCGGCGCGCATCAGGCGCACGGAAGTAGTGCATGTTATGAACCAGAGAAGGTGGCTTTTCCGGGGCCGTTCTCAAGGAAACTCTTCACGCCAACTTGACTGTCGCGAGTTCCGAACACCTCAACAAAACCGTCGATTTCTAGTTGGAGTCCTTCTTCCAATGTGGTGTTCATTCCCGCATCGACTACTCGCTTGATGATGCGAGAGGCTTGCGCTGCACCACCAGCAACCGTGTCGGCCAATTCGCGAGCACGAGTCATCAGTTGATCGGGCTCTACAACTTCGTCCGCTAATCCGATGCGTTCTGCTTCGTCTGCCTTCACCTGACGACCCGTAATCATGAGTTCTTTCGCGCGACTAGAGCCCACCAGACGAGGCAAGCGTTGAGTTCCACCACCACCAGGAATGATGCCCAACAAGATTTCTGGTTGACCAAACACAGCCTTTGTGGATGCAATGCGATAGTCACACGCCATGGCAAGTTCGCACCCACCACCAAGCGCGTATCCGCTGACTGCGGCAATAGTGAATGCTGGCAGTGCTGCCACCGCATTTAACGCGCGATGAAATGCTGCACCAATAGTTGCTGCTTCTTCTGGTCCACCGAACTCGGAAATTTCGGCGCCCGCAGCAAACAATCTGTCTCCGCCCGTGATGATGACTGCGTGTGCACCAAGCAACGTGAGGTCTGTTGCCAAGTAGTGAAGGCGTTCGAGCATGGAAGTAGACAATGCGTTGACTTTGGGCGAGTTCAACGTGAGTACAAAGACTCCATTGACTGGACTGTCAACCAGCACTAATTCTTCGTTTGACATTTACGCACCAACACCTTTCAACATTTCGTCTGCTGCAGACCATGGGTCGATGCTGCGATTCAAAACTCCATTTTGAAGTGAATCCCACCGATCGCCTGTGCAAATGTCGCGTGCACGTTGCTCAAGACGTCGTGCCACAATTTCGCGCAGTTCTTCGCGCAAACGAAACTCTCGGCGCTTTGTGAGCTCGCCAGAACTTTCAATAACTGCACGATGCTCTTTGATTGCGTCCCACAAAGCCGGAACACCTTCGCCCGTGTTGCCCACTGTGGCAACAATGGGTGGCCGCCAAGCCTCGTGTGGCAGATCGCTGAGTTCCAACATTTGTTCAATGTCCCGACGCGTTTCTTCAACACCTTTGCGGTCGGCTTTATTGATGACGAAGATGTCGGCAATCTCCATGAGGCCGGCTTTATTGGCCTGCACCGAGTCACCCCAACCAGGATTCAATACAACAACAGTGGTGTCGGCTTTGCCCGCAATTTCAACTTCTACCTGGCCAACACCCACGGTCTCCACCAGAATCCAGTCGCGACCCACTGCATCCAACATGCGAATGGCTTCGGGCGTGGACAACGACAAACCGCCAAGATGTCCGCGCGTTGCCATTGAACGAATGAAGACTCCGGGGTCTGTGGCGTGATCTTGCATTCGCACGCGGTCACCAAGAATTGCACCTCCGGTAAACGGCGATGAGGGGTCAATAGCAAGGACAGCAATTTCCATTTGCATGGCGCGCAAGTGCTTGATGACTGCACTGGTCAGAGTGCTCTTTCCCGCTCCTGGAGCACCCGTGATACCGACGGTGTAGCCCTTGCCGCCGCGCTGATACGCCAGACGACCTACTTCACGAGCAACAGAATCACCACGTTCTAATAATGAGAGAACTCGCGCAAGCGCGGCGCGGTCACCTTCGCACGCAGCATCGAAAAGTTCCTGAGGACTTAGGTTGCGGCGACTCACTTACGCGACCTGCACAACCTCGGTGACGCCATCAATTCGGTCACGCATAATGCGCTCGATGCCCGCCTTCAAAGTTTGATCGGATGCGGGGCATGTGGTGCATGCACCAGTCAACGTGACTGTGACGACGCCTGATGCTTCGTCGACCTCACGCAAGATGATGTCTCCACCATCGGCTTGCAGTGCTGGCCTAATGACCTCAATTGTCTCTTCGACCTGCTGACGCATTGACATGCAGTCCTCCAATTCCCCTAGAACGATACCCACCCACACGCCCTGCTCGCCTACGCTCGTCAGCATGTTCGCTCACCAAGGTGGATGGGACGAGTTCCTCTACGCCGCCGTTCCCATCGCCCTCATTGCGGGGCTATTGCGGCTGGCGACAACGCGCGCACGAAAGCAGACCGCATCTGCCCCCGACCAGCCCGTTACTGACGAATCCGACTAATTGAGGCACCCAATGAGGCGAGACGGCCCACGATGTCGTCGTAGCCACGGTCAATGTGGAAAACGTCGCCAATCTCTGTGATTCCCGGAGCTGCAAGACCGGCCACCACCAGCGCAGCCCCCGCGCGAATATCGGGAGCGACCACTGTTGCCCCGTGAAGGTGTTCCACGCCACGCACCACGGCGTGATGGCCATCAATGGTGATGTCGGCGCCAAGCTTTCGTAGTTCCTCTACATAACGGAATCGTCCCGGATACAAATTCTCCGTCACAATTCCCACGCCATCGGCTACCGACAACATGGCAACAATGAGTGGCTTGTAGTCGGTGGCTACACCAGGGTACGGAAGCGTTGCAACATCGATGGAGTGCAAACGTTCGGGAGCAGTCGCCGTTATTCCGTCGGTGTCTATATGAAATGAAATTCCCATGTCGGTAAAGCGCGACAGCATCATTCCCATGTGTTCAGACACTGCTCGAGCAACACGAACTGTTCCACCACACATGGCAACAGCAGCAATGTACGTTGCCGACTGCACTCGGTCGGTCACTACTTCATGCGTCACTGCTTGAAGTGATGACGGAAGAACTCCGGTGATGACCAGTGTTGATGATCCAATTCCCTCAATTCGCGCACCCATCTTTTTCAACATTGAGCACAAATCAACAATTTCTGGTTCGCGAGCAGCATTGCGAAGAGTTGTGACACCATGTGCGAGTACCGCGGCCATCACAATGTTTTCCGTGGCACCCACACTGGGAAAATCGAATTCAATGTCGGCGCCCTGTAATTGCGAGCATCGCCCAACAATTCCGTCTGCGGTGACATCGAATACTGCGCCCATTGCCTCTAAACCACGCAGATGCATATCGATGGGGCGCCCACCAAAGTCGTCTCCACCAGGTAACGCAATATCAATCTCCCCGAAACGACCAAGTAATGGCCCCACCAAATTCACCGATGCACGGATACGGTCGGCCAACTCGAAGGGCGCCACGGGCGTGATGTTCCCTGAGTTACGAATGATGAGATGCTGTCCGGTTTCCCCCGCTGGCGCCGGTTCTGTGTGAATAGACAATCCAACAGCGGTCAGCAAGTCCGCCATGATGACCACATCGTCAATAACGGGGGCGTTTGTCAGCACGTATTGCCCGTCAGCGAGCAGGGTTGCTGCCATCAACTTCAATACCGAATTCTTCGCTCCCGGCACCACAACTTCGCCAGATAGCGGGCCACTCTGGGCTGCGACAATGACGTCGGTTTCGTGGCTCGACTCAACTGTCATGGCTATCAGTATGCTCCCGCCGTGCCCTCCAATGGGAGTACTCCCCGATTTCGCTTGCCCACGTGGGCTTCCCCCAGTGATTCCTTCACGCCCAGACAGAGGCGAATTCTTCTTCTCATTGCCCTCGCGTCAATGTCGTCAGCATTTGTGAACACGCTCTTCACGCAAACCGTGGCCTATGCCGCAGATGAATTCGGTATCGGAAATTCTGGGCAAGGAATTGGTGCAGCAGTCGTTCGTTGGGGAATCATCATCTGCCTGCCACTCGTAGCACTCGCAGATCGTCATGGCCGACGCCCCCTCATGATTTCTATGGCATGGGCTGCTCCCATCATTTCTGCCGCTGGCGCGCTATCGCCGTCGTTTCCCTTTTTGGTAGCCACACAAACAATTGGCCGACCCCTAGGACTCACCCTCGACATCTTGATTGCCGTTGTCGCCGTTGAAGAGATGCCGCGCAACGCACGCGCGTATGCAACGGGATTACTCGCAGTACTCAGTGGAGCGGGTGCAGGTATTGCCGTTGCGTCTCTGCCGCTCGCCGATATCAGCACCACATCGTGGCGATACATCTATCTCGTCACATTGGTGTGGCTGCTTGTGGCAGTTGCGCTGATGAAGTGGCTGCCCGAATCTCAACGATTTGAACAACACCATGAGGTGAATGCCGATGTTCGCGCACAAGCTCGTGCTGCGTTGCGACACAACATCGGACGCATCTGCACCGTTGTGTTTCTCACCAATCTCTACATCGCCACAGCATCCATCTTTCAGAACCGATACTTGAAAGACGATCGAGGGTATTCAGCAGCACTTGTTGCGTTATTCACTGTTGCCACAAGCGCACCCGCATCAATTGGTCTCATTGTGGGAGGACGCATTGCTGACGAACGCGGCCGCCGCATGCTTGGCGCAACAATGGTGCCTGTTGGAGCGTTCTTGTTGGCACTGTCGTTCAATACATCGGGCACCACAATGTGGATTGTTGCCATTGCAGGCGGACTCGCATTTGGCGTGTCGTATCCCGCAATGGCCGTGTACCGAGGTGAATTATTCCCCACCACTGTTCGCAGCATGGCAGGCGGACTCATTATGACGTCGGCACTTATCGGGGGAAGTATTGGTCTTATTGGTGGTGGACAAGTTCTAGATGGTGGCGTGAACTACGGAACTGTCATGTTGTGGTTGGTGCTTGGGCCTGTGATTGCATCATTCATCGTCTGGTTCCGTTATCCAGAAACAGCGCACAAAGAACTTGAAGAAATAAACCCCACCGACGCGCTTACGTAAGTGACCTCACCCACGTCGCAACCGTTTCAGCGACTACTTCATCTTTTCGAGCAAGTTCATGTCGTGCGTTTTCTACCCAGCTCCACGTGACGTCCGCAGGAACAACGGCGAATGCCTCGGACAATTCATGTGGCGATCCAAAATCATCTTTTGTTCCACTCACACACAATGTGCGAACGCGAATGTTCGAGAGGTGCTCGGTGCGCAACGTGTCTGGCTTCTTTGGCGGATGCAGCGGATACGAGACCAAGACGAGGCCGGCCACATCTAAGGGATCCTCGATATCGGCAATAGCCATAGAACACATGCGCCCGCCCATAGAGCGTCCGCCAATAACTAGTGCAGATGTTGCCACTCCTAACGAAGCGGCAAATGCACGCACTTCATCTTTCACACATTGCACCAAAACAGGCGCCTTGTCGGGAAATGACTTCCCTGCTTTTCGATAGGGAAAATCACTACGCGCGACAGGAAGGGGCATCAACGCATCTTCCATAGCCAGCAATGATGAGTGAGTTGACGACGAACCCGATCCGGGAAAGAGAACCACGCCCGCAACGTGGCTCACATGGCCTCCAACAGAATGCGTCGCGCTTCTGTGACATCCATAATTGATTTACTTGCATCCCTCTCGTTTCCGCCGTGGTCGGGGTGCACTGCACGAAGTCGATCACGATAACGAGCAGTAATTTCCCGTTTACTGGGTTTCACAGTTCCACCAGGGAATCCGAGAATGTCAAGAGCCCACGCCCGCGGGTCCGCTAACGCAGACACTGATGACGACTTCGACCCTGCCAAGTACGAGATGAACGATGGACCAATTGGCCCACGCCATGTGAATGCCCGGCGCATAACAGGGATAAGCGATTGTCGAATAGCGGGGTCTAAACGTTCAAGCGCATACAAAGAACCAAGAACTTGTTGCAATGGTGTTCCGCTGCTGTTCATTTCAAACTCAATTGAGTCGCCTGCGCCCAACATGCGGTGTGTGCTGTACGTGAGTCCGTGACGATCAACTTGAAAACGGTGACGTAACCGTGGCTGCACAACACGGCTTCCACGCTCAATCTCTGACAGCAATCGTTGAAGGTCCACATGCAGGTCTTCATCAACATCTTTTACATGCACAGCAAGAACGGCGCCAAGCAAAATGCCACCGAACCCAGGCGCTGGGTCAACAGGCAAATACAGATGGCCGAGCGAGATTCTGCGGGTGGGCGCAATGGGCCGAGAGTGGAAGATCTCAAGCTCGGCCAGCAACATGTTGTTGACGCTATCTACCTATGGGGGACGGATGTCCCGACCTCTCTGTTCTCTCTGCCACACCCCTATGAGACACTGATAGCGCATCACGAGTACCGCGGTAAAACGCGGTCAGCAACCGAGCCAGACCGGCCACGGTGCTTGCGTCTCGGGTGGTGGGGTGTTTTACCTTTCTACCCACTCCCCGAGACGGATGCGGCGCCACCGGCTCTCGGTTGCGCACAAGCACTGGTCGGTCACTTCATACAGAAGGAGCACCACCATGAAAGACCCGCGCTACGGCACTACACCGCCAGAGAACATCGAGCAGTTTCGTATGCGGCTCAGCAGATACGACGTAGATCGCATTCTGCACTACACGCATCCCATCCCAAATATGAAAGGTCTCACTCAGAAGTTTCTCGACGAGAACTACCCAGGTGGTCGCTTACAGACGTACATGGCCGTCTTTAAGGAAGCAAAGATTCTGTTGCGAGGTGGTTCCGTTGGTGGACGATGCCACTGGAAGTTGAAGTACCTCTACTACAGCAGTCGCACAATTTTTTATGTGCAATGGGATACCGATGTCACTGAAGACGATGGAAAGTTTTATGGCGGCTACCAGTTTTTAATTCCGGTCAGCGAGTTCTTAAAACCGGCCGAGGAATGACTCGGTCACAAGCATCTCGCGAATAATGCTTCGGGATTCACGAAATCCGTGCCCTTCTCCGTCCATCACTTCTAGTTGCACAGTGCCGCCCGCGGCACGAACAACATTTTGCAGTCGTTGCGAGTGAATTAACGGAACTGACGTGTCTTTGTCACCGTGAAAGATAAGTGTTGGAACACGGGCAATTGAGTGCGCCCAGGTCAATGGTGTGAGTGCATGAAGAATGGGATCATCGGGATGTGATGCGCCAAGCAATTGGGGCATGTAATGCGTTTCGAATGCATCGTCGCCACGCATGAGTTCTGGGAGATCTACCACCGGATAAGACAGCACAATGCCAGCAACAGCGTCGGGAATTCGTGCAGCAACATTCAAGGCGGTCAGTCCACCTGCACTTCCACCCATCAGAACCGTTCGTTCGGGGCGGTACCCAAACGTTCGTTGTACATGCGTCAGTACTGCCACTGTGTCGTCGGCGTCATACTCACCCCAATGACCATGCAGAGCGTCCATAAATGCTCGGCCATGTCCAGTTGTTCCACGATGATCAACAACTGCCACAGACCATCCGCGTGACATCCAAAAAGCAATGCGTGGGCGGAATGTGACCTGCCACTGATCAGTTGGACCACCATGAACCCACACAATGAGCCCATACGGTGGCTTTGTTGAGCGATACAAGCGATACGGAACACTGACTCCGTTGTTGTCTACATCGTGCAGTGATGGCTCAATGAGTTCTGCATCAATCTCTGGTGTTGACCACATGTCATCGCCACCTTGCGCCACAACTGTGCGAACAGGTTGTGAAAGATGTGAAACGTCGTATGTGACAACTTGTTGCGGTGTGCGCGCACCAGTGCGCAACGCAGCAATGGTGTTGTTCTCCCACGACACACATCCGTGTACAGCGCGGCCAATCATGAATCGCTCTTCGGTGATGCGGTCGTACACCCACAATGAACCAAAGCCACGTTCATTGCGTGTGTACGCAACCTTGGTGCCATCGGTGTTGAAAGACCATGAGCGTTGCCCTGGACCCCACGTAGGCCCTCCGTGCTCGCATTCGTCGGCAATGACAACATCGCGGTCAACGAGTGCATCAGAGAGAATGCGAACGTTCAGTACGCCATCTCTGTCGTCGATGTACCCAAAACTGTTGCCACTAGTGCTGAAGCGCGGTTGTTGAACCGCAACATCGGCACGGCCTGTGTCTGGATAGACAGCACTTTGTGTCCACGGCATGTGAGGCCTCTCCCACGTCACGCACATACCGTCAGAGCCAGCTGCAGCATCTAGTGCAAACCCTGCAGCGCGATACACGCGCCAGGGCTCTCCTGAGTCGGCGTGACAGCCCCACAGTTCATTCCAATCGGCAACGGCGTACACAGAGCGATTCATGTAGTCGAAAGCAGGTGTCGACCATGATCGCGCCACATCAAACGGAAGACGGCGCATCTGTTCGGGGGTGTCGTCCGTCACCGGAATTTCAACAATGCCGTCTGTGCGCGTCACCACGAAGACTCGACGTCCTTCGTTATCCCAAACATGAATCCCACCCGACAGCCCGCGACCAGCGCTCGGCATGGGATCGCGAAGTAACACCACGTCGCTCTCAGGCTTTCCAACAGGCCACATCACTAAGCGTGTGACAGTTCCTGTCACTACCGGCTCAGAAACCACGGCAGACACCCATTCACCCCCAGGACGCACGCGCACATCGGTGATCTCGCGGCTCGCAAGACACAGCTGGAGGGGTATGCGGGGCACCCTGCAAGGCTAGTGAGCGAACTACGGTGGAGACATGCCTACAGAGCGTCCAGACCGCAACCTTGCACTCGAACTTGTCCGCACTACTGAATCAGCCGCAATGGCGGCGTCGCGTTGGGTTGGGCGTGGCGACAAAATTGGCGCCGACGGCGCAGCAGTTGACGCAATGCGCACCGTTCTCGCCACTGTTCCAATGTCGGGTGTCGTTGTCATTGGTGAAGGCGAAAAAGACGATGCACCAATGTTGTTCAACGGCGAAGAAGTGGGCGACGGCTCTCATCCTCTCACCGACGTTGCGGTTGACCCCATTGACGGCACATCACTCACCGCATCTGGTCGCGGCAACGCCATTTCGGTAATCGCCGTGTCCGAACGTGGCACCATGTACGACCCAGGTCCGTGTTTCTACATGGAGAAAATTGCTGTTGGTCCCGACGCTGTTGGCTCTATTGACATCACCGCGTCCCCCACGCAGAACCTCAAGTGGATCGCAAAAGCAAAGGGCGAATCGGTTCGCGATCTCACCGTAATGATCCTCGAACGCCCACGACACGACGACCTCATTGACGAGGTTCGCAAGAGCGGTGCGCGCATCAAGTTGATTTCCGACGGCGATATTTTCTCGGCGATTGCTACCGCATGGCCAAACGCTGGCGTAGACGTCATGTTTGGCATTGGTGGCACCCCAGAAGGCGTGGTTGCGGCCGCTGCACTGAAGTGCATGGGTGGAGAGATTCAAGGACGCTTGTGGCCTCGTAACGATGCTGAGCGCGCCGACGCTATTGCTCAGGGCTACAACCTTGACCAAATTCTCACCACCAACGATTTGGTGAAGGGCGACAATTGCTTCTTCGCGGCTACTGGTGTTACCGACGGCGAACTTCTTCAAGGTGTGCGATTCACTCCGGGAATTGTGCACACACAAAGTTTGGTCATGCGCTCACGCAGCGGAACAGTTCGCCTTATCGACGCACAGCATCGCCTAGACAAGATTGGCGAATTCTCGGCCGTTGACTACAGCTGAGTAAACGAAAAGGGGTCGTGCGCTACCTACTAAACACACGACCCCTCTTCCGCAAAGAAAAACGAACCTACTAATCGTCTTTCTTGTTGCGATCTTCTTCTGCAATTTTCTCGTCAAAGAAATCAGCATCGTCTTTCCAGGTGCCTGAGCGCTTCATGTCGCGCATCTTCTTGACACTCGCCGAGAGACTTTCAAATGCCAGATTTGTGCCCACTCCACTTGCCGCAAACGACTGAATATTGCCCTGCTTCATACCCATTCGACTTGCATCGCCATACGCGTCGAGAGCCGCTGAAAGAAATACGAATGTCCAGCCTTGCTTTTCGCACTCTGCGATGAGCTTTTGCACTTTCGCCAAGGTGTATTCGGAGCTCTCGTTCTCCTCACCATCCGTGATCGTGACAAAGACAATGTCTTCAGCGGGAAGCGCATTTTGAACACGAAGTTCCTGATTTGTGCGAGCACGTGCGATCAGCAAACCAGTTGCATCGAGAAGTGGAGTACCACCACGAGGAATGAACGTGTCTTCAGTGAGATCAACAACTTCGTCAATGGGTACACCCGCAGCGATAATTTCTTGTCGGTCACTGGAATCAAACTGCACCAAGGTGACACGGACGTCTGAACCTTCCTTCTTTTGCTCACGGATAAAGGTGTTGTAGCCCCCTATAACGTCGCGAGCGATAGATGACATTGACCCTGAGCGATCTAAGAGGATATAGAGATGGGTATTGGTGGTTGCGTTTGTCATAGCTTCTCCTTCTGCCTATGTACACACCCGTTAAAGGTGATGTGTACCATTATTACCAAGGGGTGTGTCAGGCGTCCCGAAAGAGAGAAATTCACATGATTACCGTCATCAAAAGCAAGTTTCACGGTTCAGGCAAAGAAGGTGACTTCTCATGGATGATTACACAGCCCCACCATCAAGGCACTCTGTTCCTCTTCAATGACAACGAGGGAGAGTTTTACGCCCACGTGAACGGCGGAACACACACATGCAGAGCTGGTGGTGGGAATGCCGCAATTCGTCGATACCAGTGCCAACCATCGCCGCAGGCAATTGGAATCCCCACTGGCACCTATGACTCCGGAATTCACCACAAGGGTTACTCATGCCTCGACGAGCACGTGATGAATGTCTTGGCTGATGCTTTCCAGCAGATTGAGTCCCTGTTGGCAACTGGCCGTTTTACGTCATTGGCGTTCAGTTGGAACGACGAAACAAAGCTTGGTGGTTACCTCTTCGATACCGCACAGGACGTGCGGGACTACATCGTTGAGCAGATTCTTCTGACTGCCGAAAAGTTCTAGTTAGTGAGAAGCGGCGCCGAGGCCGCCAACAGCAGACAAGCGAGCGTGCGCACGGCGCAGATCGGCTTCTACTTCAGCGGAATGCTCACTGCGCATTTGCTCTTCAGCACGAGCCTTTGCAGCACGCGCGCGCTCGACGTCGATGTCTTGTTCAAGTTCTGCAGCGTCGGAGAGGATGGTGACGTGGTCGGCACCAACTTCCACGAAGCCCAAGTGAACCGCAAGGTTTTGAATAGTTCCATCGGCCAAGTAGATGCGTGTGTGATTCTCGGTGAGTGCACCGAGGAATGCTGCGTGACCAGGAAGGAATGCAACTTCGCCACCTTCGCGGGTACGCGTGATGACCTGGGTTGCTTCTCCGGAGAAAAGCACCCGCTCAGGTGACACCACTTCAACACGCATTGCGCCGTTGGACTCAGCCATTATGCGTTCTCCTGAAGAGCCTTTGCCTTCGCGAGTACTTGCTCGACCGATCCAACGTTGAGGAACGCCTGTTCTGGCACTTCGTCAAGTTCACCGTTAATGAGTGACTCGAACGACTCAACTGTTTCTGCAACAGGGACGTACTCGCCCTTCACGCCGGTGAAGACTTCTGCAACGTAGAACGGCTGCGACAAGAAGCGCTGAACCTTACGTGCACGCGACACGATGAGGCGGTCTTCTTCGGACAATTCGTCGAGACCGAGAATTGCAATGATGTCTTGCAGTTCCTTGTAGCGCTGCAGAATTTCCTGAACGCGACGAGCAACTGCGTAGTGTCGATCACCAACTGTTTCTGGTGTGAGAATTGTTGACGTTGATGCCAATGGGTCCACTGCTGGGTAAATGCCCAATGATGCGATCGAACGTGACAGTTCTGTTGTTGCATCCAAGAAGGTGAACGTTGTGAACGGTGCTGGGTCGGTGTAGTCGTCAGCAGGAACGTACACAGCCTGCAGTGACGTAATTGAACGACCGCGGGTTGAAGTAATGCGTTCTTGCAACTGGCCCATTTCGTCAGCAAGTGTTGGCTGGTAACCCACGGCTGAAGGCATACGACCAAGAAGCGTTGATACTTCTGAGCCGGCCTGAACGAAACGGAAGATGTTGTCGATAAACAACAACACGTCCTGGTTCTGAACGTCACGGAAATACTCAGCCATTGTCAAAGCTGACAATGCAACGCGAAGGCGCACGCCTGGTGGTTCGTCCATCTGGCCGAACACAAGTGCGGCTTTCTCGAATACTCCAGACTCTTCCATTTCAAGACGAAGGTCTGTTCCTTCACGTGTGCGCTCGCCCACTCCGGCGAATACAGACACACCACCATGCTTCGAAGCAACGCGGTTGATCATTTCGGTAATGAGAACGGTCTTACCCACTCCTGCACCACCGAACAGACCAATCTTTCCACCAGCGAGGTATGGGGTGAGAAGGTCGATGACCTTAATTCCGGTTTCGAACATGCGCTTTGATGGCTCGAGAGTGTCGAACGCAGGAGCGGCACGGTGAATGTCCCAACGCTCAATGTCGTTGAAGTCTGCGTTGTTGCCGTCGAGGACTTCGCCCCACACGTTCCATACGTGGCCAAGTGTGCGGTTACCGACTGGCACCTGAATGCCGTGGCCGGTGTCGCGTACGGGAGTTCCGCGACGCAGACCGTCTGTTGGCTTCAAACACACGGCACGCACGCGGCTGTCACCAAGTTGCTGTGCAACTTCGGCGAGAACTTTTGTTGTGACGCCGTCGACAACAATGTCGAACTCAATTGCCGAGTTCAATTCGGGCAGTGCGCCACGAGGGAACTCGACGTCGATAACGGGTCCGGCAATTGCCACTACCCGTCCGTCTTGCTTTGTCTCTGTCATGCTCATCTGGATTTCTCCTACTTGTTCGCTCTTAGTTGCCCGCCGACATGGCTTCGGCACCGCCGACGATTTCCATGATTTCGGTGGTGATCGAGTCCTGGCGGGCTCGGTTCATGATTCGTGAAAGGTTCTTGATTAATTCTTCTGCGTTGTCTGTTGCTGACTTCATTGCGCGCTGACGGAACGCATGTTCCGATGCTGCTGCGTTCAGAAGAGCTGCATACACACGTGCCTCTACGTAGCGCGGAAGAAGAGTTTCAAGAATTGCATCAGGTGAAGGCTCAAATTCGTAGTCACGGCCAGATGCGTTCTTGCCATCGCCGCCTTCTGTGGTGGCGGTGTCGAGCGGAACCAACGGACGTTGTACAACTTCTTGGTTACCAGCTGACACAAAGCGGGTGTACACCAACTCGACGCGATCTACTTCACCAGATTCGTACAAACCAGTGACGTACTCACCAACTTCTTTTGCAATTGCGTACGAAGGACTGTCTGTAAAACCGGTGAACGAACGACCAACGTTGTATCCACGGAAACGGAAGTAACCCTCGGCCTTTCGACCGATTGCAATGATGGTGTGGCCACGACCTTGAAGTGCGTCTTCTTTGATTTCGCCTTCTGCGGCGCGCATTACTCCAGAGTTGTAACCGCCACACAGACCACGGTCGGCCGTAAGAACGACGTAACACACATTCTTGACGGTCTCGCGACCTGCCAACAACGGCGCCGACGAACCTGCACCTGCAGCAGACAAATCACGAACAACTTCGGTGATTAATTCGCTGTATGGCACGGCAGCAGCAACACGTTGCTGAGCCTTCACAATGCGCGATGCAGCAATGAGCTCCATCGCACGTGTGATTTTCTTCGTCGCCTGCACGGAGCGAATGCGTCCGCGCAGAATGCGTTCCTGACCACCAGCCACTTAATTACTCCGTCGCGAGGGTCTTGTCACTTGCTGCGTCACCAAGTGCATCTGCACTGGTTGCAGTGGGATCTACGGAACCGGCCTTGGGGCCAGTGACCTTGAACTGTGCCTTAAACGTGGTGACAATGTCACCAAGATCTGACGGAACATCGGCCTTGCCATTAGTGCGAAGCTCGGCGAGCATTGCACCGTGGCGTGCGCGGGTGTACTCCAACAATTCGGATTCAAAGCGACGAACGTCTGCGACTGGAATGTCGTCGAGGTAGCCCTTTGTTCCCGCAAAGATGGAAACAACTTGCTCTTCCACTGGCATTGGCGAGTTCAAACCTTGCTTCAACAGTTCCACCAAGCGGTAGCCGCGCTCAAGCTGTGCCTTCGACACGGCGTCAAGTTCAGAACCGAACGTGGCGAATGCTTCAAGTTCACGGAACTGTGCAAGGTCAAGCTTCAAAGTTCCTGAAACGCTCTTCATTGCCTTGGTCTGTGCAGCACCACCTACGCGGGACACCGAAACACCTACGTCGACCGCAGGACGCACACCCGACTTGAAAAGGTTGTCCTGGAGGTACACCTGGCCGTCGGTGATGGAGATGACGTTCGTTGGAATGTATGCCGATACGTCGCCTGCTTTTGTTTCGATAACTGGCAACGCAGTGAGTGAACCTGCACCATTTTCATCGGACAACTTCGCAGCACGTTCAAGAAGACGGCTGTGCAAATAGAACACGTCACCGGGATATGCCTCACGGCCTGGTGGGCGACGAAGCAACAACGACATCTGGCGGTATGCCTCGGCTTGCTTTGACAAGTCGTCGTACACGATGAGCGCATGCTCACCGTTTTCCATCCAGTGCTGACCAATTGCGCAACCTGAATATGGAGCGAGGTATTTGAACGGTGCGGGCTCTGATGCAGGAGCTGCCACCACAACGGTGTACTCAAGAGCGCCGTACTGGCGGAGGGTTTCTACAGTTTGTGCAACTGTTGATCCCTTCTGACCAATAGCAACGTAAATGCACTTCACACCAAGACCACGCTGGTTGATGATGGTGTCGATAGCAACAGTGGTCTTACCGGTCTTACGGTCACCAATGATGAGTTCGCGCTGTCCACGACCAATTGGAGTCATTGCGTCAATTGACTTGATTCCTGTTTGCAGTGGCTCGTGCACTGGCTTACGACCCATGATGCCTGGCGCCTGAATTTCCACGCGGCGATCGATACCGCCAACGATGTCACCCTTGCCGTCGATGGGCTCACCCAGGGCGTTCACAACGCGACCAAGCAATGCATCGCCAACTGGAACCGACAAGATTCGGCCGGTTGCCTTCACAGGCTGACCTTCTTCAATTGCGTCAGCGTCACCGAGAACTACGGCACCAATTTGTGCTTCGTCCAGGTTCAGTGCAATACCTACGGTGCCGTCTTCAAATTCGAGCAATTCGTTTACTGCACAGTCGGGCAAACCCGACACGCGTGCAATACCGTCGCCTACTTCTGCAACGCGACCAACGGTGCGTGCTTCGAGTGACTGCGAGTAGCCCGAGAGGCCACCCGATATCGCCGATGCGATGTCACTGGCGGAAAGTGTGATGTCTGCCATGTCTTCCTTCTTTCGCGAAATTCTTTACAACCGGCTCTTCAGCTGGTCGAGTCGGTTGCGGACGGAACCATCGATGACTTTGTCGCCGACGGTGGCAACCAAACCACCAACAACGGACGGGTCAACAATGACTTTCAAGTTCACTTCGGAACCAGTTGCCTTCTTCAAAGCTTCTGCCAAACGGCGTTGTTGATCTTCAGAAAGAGCAACTGCGCTGCGCACTTCTGCGACTTCGCGATTTGAACCGTGAGCAACTTTGCTGCTGACACGCTCTGCGATAGTGCGCAAGCTACGTGCATGTCCGGCGCCAATAACAAGTGCCACGAGTTGAGTGGTGAGACGATGAGCCTTACCTTCCAGCAACTTTTCAACAATTTGCTGACGAACATCACTAGGAAGAAGTTCGTCATTCAACTTGCTGCGAAGGTCGTCGCTTGTGTCGATGGCACGCACGACGCTGGAGAATTCTGATTCAACCTGCGCAAGTACGCCCTCGGCTTCGGCGAGAGAAAAAATTGATTCAACAAATGCGTCAACTGTTGTTGTGCTCATCGTGCAGCCCCCACATTGCTAATGAAGTTTTCAATGAGGTCTTGACGAACTGAATCGTTAACGGCGTTTGCAACGACTTGCTCTACGGCAACTCGCGACAAGCGCTTAATGTCTGATTCCAATTCTTCGCGAACACGACCAGCAGCATTAGCAATATCTGCCATTGCCTTCGCTTCGATATCAGCCATCTCCGCAGAGATTCGTGCACGACCGTCGGAAATAACTGCTGCGGCTTGCGCATCGGCTTCGGCAAGAATGCGAGCGCGCTCAGATGTGATGTCGCCGAGTGCTGTACGAATGCGACTGGCTTCGACTTCTGCTGTTTCGCGAGTGGACTTTGCATTGTCAATGTCGGCTTGGATGCGTGCGGTTCGATCGGCCAACGATTTCTTCACCATTGGACCAGCGAACTTTACGAGTGCACCAATAACGAGAACCGAAGCAAGCCCGCCATAAATGATTTCTGCCGTCTCTGGAAGTAACCAGTGGTGGGTCTCGTAGGTGAGCTCGCCCTCAGCGGCCGCTACAAGAGAGGTAATGAAGCTCATCGTGAACCTGCGCTTTGCATTGCTGCGGCAACTGCTGCTTGAACTGTTGCAGCATCGGGAGTGCGACCAGACGCCAGCTCTGCTGCCTTGGAAGCAACCTGAGCAACTGCTGCGGCAACTTCACCCTGCGCCGCTGCACGAGCTGCTGATGTTTGCTGATCTGCTTCGGCACGAGCGGCTGCGATTCGCGCATTGACTTGCGCCAATTGTGCGGTGCGCTCGTTGTCGACAGTTTGACGTGCTGCGTCAATTCGTGCAGATGCTTCTGCACGAGCTGCCGCGAGTGCCTTTTCGTATTCAGCAACATCTGATTGTGCAGACAGTTTCACCTGGTCGGCACCTTCAATATCGCTGCGAATGTCGGCATAACGAGCATCCATTCCCTTCTTCAGCTTCGGGAACAAGAAGTAGCGCAAGATGACGAACAGGACCAAGAAAGATCCTGCGGCCCAAGCCAATTCTTTTGTTTCCGGCGCAATGGGGTTTGGTGCTGTCTTCACCTCGGTAGTTGCTTCACCTGATGATGCAGCTGCCATCGGGGTGCCTTCTTCGGCAGATTCGACAACAGTGTCTTCCGTTGATTCGGAAGGCACCAGTCGAATCTGAACAACATGTCCATTCGATTGAGTGACTATCGCAGTCGGCATTTCAGCTCCTGGACTCCGTAAAGACGGAGGTCGATTGTGAACGTGGACTCAGTTCGCGAATTAAGCGAACTTGAGAAGAATGAAAACCACGAAACCGATAAGCGCAAGCGCTTCGGTAAAGGCGATGCCAAGGAACATCGTGGTACGAACCATGCCAGCGGCTTCAGGCTGGCGAGCCATTGCCTCGACGGACTTGCCGACGAGGTAACCGATGCCAATTCCTGGTCCGATTGCAGCAAGACCGTAGGCGTAACCTGCCGATGCTGCTGCTGCATTGTTCTTCAGTTCAGCGGGGGTGATTTCCGCTGCAACGAGCCGTGCAATTGCTTCCATTTTTATTTTCTCCTAGTGAGTAGTTGGTTGGGAGACCGTGTTGATTTAGTGCTCTGGATGCGTTGCGCCACCGATGTAAACAGCGGTGAGCATCGCGAAGATGTATGCCTGCAGGAATGCCACCAACACCTCAAATGATGTGAGGAAGATGAGCATGAAGAAAGGCAAGATTCCGACTGGAATCAGCACTTTGTCTTTCGCTTGGAACAACGCTTCGGAAAGAAGCGCGAACGTCACGAGAAGAATGTGACCGGCCATCATGTTCGCGAAAAGACGAACAGCCAGCGAGAACGGACGCACAATGATTGCTGAGATGAACTCGATTGGTGTCACCAAGATGTACAGGGCCTTGGGTACACCTGGTGGGAACAAAGTGCTCTTGAAATAACCGCCAACACCTTGGTGCTTAATTCCGGTGACGTTGTAAATGACCCACACCATGAGTGCAAGGAACAACGGAACTGCCATACGCGCAGTTGCAGGCATTTGGAAGAACGGAATAATTCCTGGAACGTTGCACAAATAAATGAACATGAACATGGTCAACAAGAACGGAGTCCATGCAAGTCCGTCTTTGCCCATTGTCTGCATGACAACACCGTTCTCAATGAACTCGACAATTGTCTCTGCAAAGTTGCGAATGCCGCGCGGAGCTTCTTTGTGATCTTGGCGAACAGCGAGCAAGAAAATAAGAGTGCTGATCACAACAGCAAGAACAGCAATCAACGCAATCTTGTTAAACCCAGGGAAGATGTCCTTCCATCGGAGTATTGAGTTGATTTCTGGGAAATCGAGGGCAATCACGTTCTAGTCCTTCAGGGTTTCTCAGCGGGGCCGGACGGCTTCCATTCTTGCGCATTGGGACGCAATCCCGGAAATGCAAGCGATGCGGCGATGAACTTCATCTCCCAGAACAGCAGGCCGAGGTGGGAGACGATAATGGTGATCCCCAAAGCGGGAAGGGATACCCATGACACATCGCGAACCAGGAAAACTCCGAGCGCGATGAGACCAAGTCTGATGAGGTAGCCGAACAAGCTGACCCCCATCATGAGAGCGAGTGAGATGGGGGCGGACCAGGCAATAAGAGAGGCCGCAAGCCCAAAGTTTATAAGGACTATGGCGAGTCCGAGACCTGCCGACCATGCCCCGTTGGCACCCCAGATGATGGCTCCAAGACCCATCACAATGGGAGCAACCCAGAGACCTTTTTTGATGATGTCTCGCGATACCGAGACCTCTGGAGCAAGACCCTCAGCAGCCATCGCAAGTGGCGACGGAGTGCCATTCATGGTCGGTCTCCGCGAACCAAAGACGACCGTTCTTCTTCGAGGTGACGCATGGCACTTGAGTATGAGTAGTACATCTTGATGAATTGGCCAACGACGGAAAAAACGGTGAGACCGATCATGAATGCCGGAGTGGTGTTTAACCAGGCATCAAGAGCGAATCCAATTAAGAAGAAAACCGCAATGCTGACAGCAAGTTCCGCGCCCTGAGACACACCAGAATCAAGCGCAGCAGGCTTTGGCTTCGGAATGAATTTCACGGGGGAATACCTTCTCGCAGCCTGGTACGTACCAGGACTTTGTGAATATATCCACAATCTAGACAGGGCACGAGTGCAGGGTCAAACCAACAATGTCACACGACATCCCTGTGGCCCCCGTGGCGGGGAGCTCGTCACTCCCCGCCTCTTCTTACATTTCTGCCAGTTCCGATTGGTATTCCGAAAAGAACAAAGCCAGTTGAGTCCGATTGTCCTTGTTAAAGCGCGACAACATTCGTGAGACGCGATTACGAACCGTCTGCAAACCGAGGTACACCGTCTCGGCAATTTGCTTGTCGGAATATCCCAATGCAATAAGTCGAGCAATGTGTCGATCGTTTGCATCGAGCTTGCGAAGAATTCCCATTCCACGCTTCTCAAGTGTCTCCGATGCAACCCGCACTTCGGCTGGATTAATCAGCCGCATTCCCGATGCAACATCGCGAATGGTTTGTACCAATGCATCGGAGCTACCGGACTTCAAGACAAATGCGCTAGCGCCAAGCTCGTAGGCCGAGACCAAAGCTTCATCAGAGTTAAACGATGTCAGCATGACAATCTTTACATCTGGATAATTCGCAACGACTGATCGTGCAACATCCAATCCGGATTCACCGTCCAAGCGAACGTCCATCACTAGAACCTCTGGCACTTCAGTTTCAATGAGTGCATTCGTAGATGCAAGCGAATCGGCGATACCAACAATATGGACGCCATCTTCGTGTTCGATAACTGATGCAAGTGCTTCTCGCACCATGACGTGATCGTCACAAATTGCAACGCGAATCATGCGCACCACCCCGTGCACGGTATGGACCACTCAATGGTGGTTCCTTGATGCTTTCCTGACGTAATCTCCATATTTCCTCCTAATGATTCGGCGCGTTCGCGCATGTTGTGGAGACCGTTTTGTGTTCTAGATTCTTCGGAAATTCCTGATCCGTCGTCCGAGATGAGAACGGTGAGCGTCTTGTCTTTCATGACAATTCCGATGGACACCAGACTTGCGCCACCGTGTCGTACTGCATTTGATGTTCCCTCAACACAAACTGCTCTCACGTGACGTGCGACTTCATCATTCAGATCCGGTGCATCTATTCGTAAATCAAGTTGTGCATCTGACGGAAGCAGGATGGGAATAAGCGCATCTTCAAGTTGAAGTCGTAACGGAGATGCGCGCCGCATTTCAACATCCAAAATCTCGCGGCGTATTTCAGAAATAACATCGGCTAATGAGTCAATGGCCACGTTGATCGCGCGCCCCACTTCACGATGTGCACGTCGGCCCGCAATAGACAGCGACAAAGACGTGGCATACAAATTCTGAATGACTGTGTCGTGGAGATTCCGAGCGATGCGTTCTCTTTCCACGGCCATGGCTCGTTTACGCGATGCGATAGCTAAAAGTGACTTCTGGTCGCCAATCATTTTTCGCAGAGCGAGTACCTCTGAGACCTCAGAACTGACTTCAATAACCAAATTCCCTACTCGCTGCCAATGAATCCACGTCCCCTCTTCATTGCCTTCATAACGAAAATGTCCCAATAAACGAGGGGTGATCTCAAAGATCTGAAGAGATTTTCCTGCTTGCCACGCCGCAGAAAGGTGTGCAACCGCAATAGCGGGGTCAACGTAGGTCTGACTAATGAGTTGTCCCGCATGAACGTCATATCGACGAATGTCTTGATACGCCTGATTCCACCATACGAGTTCACCGTCAACCACGGTTCCAAACTCATCAAGAACTGGCCGATGAACGCCAATGTGATCGCCGAGGCCGTAGAGGACAGATGCAAGTTGCTCTGTTGTTATCTCCGCGAAAGCCTCTCGCGATTGTTCATTGTTGGCCATGCAGTGAACATAACGACCATTGTGATGAACGAAAGTACCTACTCAGCTGAATGACGCGTACTTTCGTCCTCTCTTTTTCGTTCAAGATCGGGATGTAAAACTGTGTACAAGAACAACACGAGTCCAAGTAAGCCAAATGGTGCGTAATTCGTTGTGGTGCGATTAAACGCCGGATACAAAACAAATGCCGACAACAACGCTGTCCATAACCACAGAATCGCTACGGCACGACGCGGACCGTGACCAAGATTTATAAGTCGATGATGCAAGTGTCCTTTGTCTGCAGTAGCAAAGCCCTGACGTTTACTAACACGACGCACAATTGCAAACAACACGTCAAACACAGGTACGCCCAGAATGATGAGCGGAATTGCGATGGGTGCCAAAAAGAAATATGTCTGACCGCTGAATGCTTGCGTCGTTGGGTCTGCACGGCCACCCACCACGCTTGTTGACACAGCCACGAGGAACCCCAACAAATACGCTCCGCCATCACCCATGAAGATGCTCGCGCCGTTGAAATTGAATGGAAGAAATCCGATACACACACCGACGGTGATGATGGCGACGAGCGGTCCGATGTTGGGTTCCGACAACAACCCAAGTCCAGACAAATGTCGTGAGTAAATGAAGAACGCAATTGAACCGATGGCGACAATTCCTGCAGCTAATCCATCGAGACCATCAATGAGGTTCACCGCCTGAGTCATGGCCAACAACCACACCACCGTGACAATAGGGACCCAGTCATTTGATAGTTGAAGTACCCCAAGAAATGGAATACGGAAATAGAACATGGTGACGCCAAACCACACCAGAATCATTCCCGTGGCAATGGTGGCAACTACACGAGCTGGCGCTGAGATTTCGCGCACATCGTCAACAACGCCAACAACCAGAATGAGCGCGGCACCAAGAAGCACACCGACCGACTCGCTGTTGCCTTCGAATAATCCACTGAAGCGGTCCATTCGCCACGCAAGCGCAAACGCCACCACCACTCCGGCAAACATTGCAATGCCACCAACATCGGGCGTGGGCACCGTATGCACTTTGCGCTCGCCAGGAATGGCAACCCAGTTTTTTGCGCGAGCAAATGCGCGAACAAGGGGCGTGGTGATGAACGTCACCAACATGGCGCAAGCGCCAATGATGAGATATCCGGCGGTGTCCCCCATGGTGGAGAGCCTAGGAGAGTTGAAGAGTGCCTGCCGGACCTAGAAAGGCTCGGGATACACAGGGAATCGTGAGCACAGGTCTGCAACCTTTGCTCGAACTGCTGCCACTGCAGATGGATTGTCGCGGTGACGGAGAGCTTCAGCGATGAGCGATGCAATCACAGGCATCTCTGCTTCTTTCATGCCCTGTGTTGTCACGCTGGGGGTTCCAATGCGAACACCCGACGTCACGAATGGACTGCGCGGATCATCAGGAACAGTGTTCTTGTTCAGAGTAATTCCCGCTTCATCCAAAACAAGTTGTGCCACTTTGCCTGTGCACTCTGCGTCGAACGGACGAAGATCGACAACCATGAGGTGATTGTCGGTGCCGCCACTCACAAGGCGGAAACCTTCATTTGCTAGTGCGCCTGCAAGTGCAGCTGCGTTCTTCACAATTTGTTGGGCGTAGGCCTTGAACGACGGGTCCAATGCTTCACGGAATGCGACCGCCTTCGCTGCCACTACATGTTCAAGCGGTCCGCCTTGGCTTCCAGGAAACACTGCTTTGTCAATTGCTTGTGCGTGTTCTGCCTTCGACAAAATGCAACCGCCACGTGGACCACGCAAAGTTTTGTGTGTGGTGAACGTGACGACATCTGCATATGGCACAGGGTTTGGATGCGCACCACCAGCAACAAGACCAGCGAGGTGAGCAATGTCAAACATGAGCAAGGCGCCCACTTCGTCGGCAATCGCTTTGAACGGTTCTGGATCGAGTCGACGTGGGTAACTAGTGGTACCAGCAACGATCATCTTTGGACGGTGCTTCAACGCCAATTCACGAACATTGTCAAAATCAATTCGTTCGTCACCTGGAGTGACGCCATAGGACTTGAAGTCGTACAAAATGCCACTTGCGTTCACTGGCGAACCATGTGTGAGGTGACCGCCGTGGTCAAGGCTGAGACCAAGGATGGTGTCGCCTGGATTCAATAACCCCAAGTACACCGACATGTTTGCGCTTGCACCAGAGTGTGGTTGCACGTTTGCATGCTCTGCTCCGAACAATTCCTTCACTCGCGAAATTGCAAGTGCTTCAATGACGTCAACATTGACGTTGCCACCGTAGTAGCGCTTTCCGGGGTACCCCTCGCTGTACTTGTTGGTCAGAATTGAACCCGTTGCCTTCATGACTGCAGGCGACGTGAAGTTTTCACTGGCAATCAGTTGCAGCCCGGTTGTTTGGCGAATTCGCTCTTCTTCTAGAAGCGCAAATACCTCAGTATCGGGATTTGTGTCGGAAGGGAACGGCATTAGTTGCTCGCTTCTTGTTGCTCGATTTCAGCCAACTGCGCCACGCGACGCTCGTGTCGGCCTCCTTCGAAGGGGGTTGATAAGAAAGTTGAAAGAATTTCTTCGGCGAGACCTTCGCCAACAACGCGCGCGCCCATAGACAAAACATTTGCGTTGTTATGTGAGCGCGCCATACGTGCTGTGTACAGGTCGTTGCACAGTGCAGCGCGAACTCCGTGCACCTTGTTTGCGGCAAGTTGTTCGCCTTGGCCGCTTCCGCCCAACACAATTCCAAGATCTGCTTTTCCGTCACGCACATGGCGACCTACTGCGGCACAAATGGGTGGATAATCGCAACTCTCGGTGGAATGGGTGCCCAAGTCGTCGACGTCGTGGCCCTGATTTGTCAACACCTCAATAAGGTGCTGTTTCAGCGTGAATCCGGCGTGGTCGGCGCCAATGGCAATGCGTGACATTCCGTTCAGAGTAGTAGGGGCAACCCTCATACGACCTAGCGTCTGACACATGACACTTGACCCACGCACCCCCGTCCTCGTCGGGACGGGACAATTTGTCCAGCGAGCCGAAGGTCTAGACGACGCTCGAGACCCAGTGGCACTCATGGTTGATGCCATTCGCTTGGCCGCACAAGATGCCGGGCTCTCCTCTGTTCCGCAGCCAGATTCCATTCGCGTGGTCAGCCTGTTGTCCTGGAAGTACGGCAACCCCGCGCAATTGATTGCCGATGACCTGGGTCTCTCACCGCGAGAGACCGGTTATTCGGCGATGGGCGGTAACACACCACAAACTCTGGTGAATGCGGCATCACGCCAAATTCAAAATGGCGAAATAGATCTTGTGATCTTGACTGGTGGCGAAACCACCCGCACACGTGCGCGATATCGCAAAGCAGGAAGTGAACCGAACTGGCGCACTCATGACTCGGTTCCCGTTCTGGTCTCTGAAGATCTGCAGATGAACATGCAGGAAGAAATAGACCGCAAGATTGTGATGCCTATTCAGATTTACCCCATGTTTGAAACTGCGTTACGCGCACAAGCAGGGCGCTCCATAGATGAACATCAAAAGCACATCAGCGAACTGTGGTCGCGATTTAGTCATGTTGCTGCGAAGAACCCATACGCATGGTCACAAAAGGCCTACACACCAGAAGAGATTCGCACTCCTTCGGCCAACAACCGCATGATTGGGTTCCCGTACACGAAGTTCATGAACTCGAACAACGATGTCGATATGTCGGCCGCACTTATTTTGTGTTCCGCTGAAAAAGCAGAAGCACTAGGCGTTCCACGAGATAGATGGATCTTCCCTCATTCGGGAAGTGACGCACACGAACATGCTTTTGTATCTCACCGCAATCATTTCTACGACACTCCTGCAATTGAACTTGCGGGGCGACGAGTGCTTGAGCTTGCTGGACTGTCCATTAACGACATTGACATTGTTGATCTCTATTCATGCTTCCCCGCCGCGGTGCAACTTGGAGCTAAGTCGCTGGGATTGGACATCAATTCTCAACTCACACGCACAGGTGGTTTGCCATTTGCCGGCGGCCCGTGGAATAACTATGTAATGCATGCCATCGCAACGGTGGCTTCCGAGTTACGCAATGGTGTGGGCACCACCGGACTGGTATGGGCCAACGGTGGATACACCACGAAGCATGCATTCGGCGTGTACTCAACGCGGCCACCCACGCATGACTTCCAATACGACTACCCACAATCTCAGATTGACGCATTGCCAAGCCGAACACTTGCCCCTCCCGCCGACGCTGCTGGCGAGGCAACTGTTGAGGCCTATTCCGTCATGCACGACCGCGATGGAAATCCGGAACGATCAATACTCTCGTGTCTTCTCGCAGATGGTCGACGCGCGTGGGCCGACACCACCGATGTTGCACTCGGTAGAGACATGTGCGCCAACGAATGGGTCGGCACAAAGGTTCGTCTTGACGCCTCAGGTACTCTTCTCGCGTGAGCGATACCTTTCCTCGTCAATACGCGCGCACCCAGCGCCTCAGTCTGGGCGAGCCGCGAAACTTCACGGTGTCACCAAACGGTGAGTCCGTTGTTTTTGCTCGATCGCACTCTGGTTCCGACTCGGTGAATTCACTGTGGGTGTTGAATACCAATATGGGCGACGAACGCGAAGTGCTGAACCCGCGAACATTGCCCGCCGATATTGCAACGCTCACCCCAGAAGAACTTCGCCGTCGCGAACGTGCACGTGAAGGCGCTGGCGGTGTCGTTACCTATGCAACCGATGCAGCAGTGACTCGCGCCGTCACTATCTTGGGTGGTCTCATTGTTGTTGTCGACCTTGCATCGGGAAACATCACCATTCCGAATCTGGCACCCGGTGCATTTGATGCTCGACTCTCCCCCGATGGAAACACCATCTCGTATGTGCGGGGAACGTCATTGTGCGTCAGTGACCTTGAGGGAAACGAACGCATCATTGCAAGCGAGGATGCGCACACGGTCTCCTGGGGAAGCGCCGAATTCATTGCGGCCGAGGAGATGGGGCGTATGCGTGGCTATTGGTGGTCACCCGACTCACAATTCATTGCTGCATGCCGAGTCGATGTTTCGCCTATTCCCATTTGGCACATTGCAGATCCGGCTCATCCTGAAAGGCCAGCGACTGAACACCGCTATCCCGCCGCTGGCTCACCGAATGCGATTGTTTCGCTCCATGTACTTCACGTAACAACTGGTCAGCGTGTAGATGTTTCGCTCCAGGGCGAATGGGAATACCTCAACTCTGTGTCGTGGACATCTGGTGGTCTCATTGCGCAAACGCAAACCCGAAATCAACGCCGAGTCGACATCCATAAAATTGATTCATCGACAGGTTCCAGCACCATCGTTTTCAGCGACACCGACAACGCGTGGGTAGAACTTGTTCCCGGTGTTCCCAGCACATTGTCGTCGGGAGTCGTCGTCACTGCAGCCGATCGTGACGGCGCCCGACGTCTAATAGTAGACGGCAATGCGGTCTCACCTACTCACCTGCAAGTGCGTCACATAGTGAATGTGAGCGACACCATTGTGTTTGTTGCAAATCTTCGAGACACACCATGGGTTCAGGACATTTGGTCGTACAACACAACAAACTCAACACTGGCTCAACTCACCAATGAACAAGGAGTCGTTTCCGCATCGGGACACGCCGAACATCTAGTCGTTCGTGTGTCTACTTTGACGACCGAGAGTGCTGAATTTCGCGTTCTCAACTCTCCGTATCGCATTCAGTCACATGCAGAAACGGCATTGGTTCAACCGAATGTTCGAATTCAAGCGGTTGGTCCGCGCGGAATTCCAGTGGCCATTGTTCTTCCGAATGATGGCGCCACGACACAACTACCCGTGTTGTTCGACCCATATGGAGGCCCGCACGCCCAACGTGTAGTGGCATCACGCAATGCCTATCTGTCTTCACAATGGTTTGCCGACCAAGGCTTTGTCGTTGTTATTGCCGATGGTGTCGGAACGCCCGGAAAAGGCAGTGAATGGGAACGCGATGTTCTCAATGACCTTGCACAAGTGGTGCTGGATGACCAAGTGGAGATTGTTCGTGCACTTGAAGACCTCGAACCTCGCGCAGACACCACGCGCGTGGGAATTAGAGGCTGGAGTTTTGGCGGCTACCTTGCAGCACTTGCAGTTCTGCGGCGTGGTGATGTGTTTCATGCTGGCGTGGCTGGTGCTCCGGTTACTGACTGGCGTTTGTACGACACTCACTACACAGAGCGGTACGTGGGAAATCCAACCATTGATGACACCTACTACAAGACCACATCATTGCTCACTGATGCACACCTACTTGAACGACCGCTTCTCATTATTCATGGCCTGGCCGACGACAATGTTGTTGCCGCACACACGCTTCAGTTGTCGTCGGCACTTCTTGAAGCAGGTAAACCACATGAAGTGCTACCACTATCTGGCGTCACACACATGACGCCGCAGGAAGTGGTGGCAGAAAATTTATTGCTCCACCAACTTGAGTTCTTACAGCGTGCGCTGAGCTAACGGGGCAAGAATCCCGCAGTAAAGCGTGGCTTCTCTGCAAGATCAGAGTGTGTGACCACGCCGACAAATCCGGCGTCAACGAAGATGTCGCGTACCTGTTCGGATTGGTTGTACCCCATCTCCACAATGAACATTCCGCCCGGTGACAGCCACTTCGGTATTTCATTAGCCAAAACACGGATGTCACGTAATCCGTCGCTCCCTGAGAACAACGCAGTATGCGGTTCGTACAAACGAACCGAGTCATCAATCTCGGAATCATCGACTGCGATATACGGCGGGTTACTCACCACAACATCAAATGAACCGCGCATTTCATTCGGTAATCCAGCACACCACGAACCATGTCCAAAGCGAGCGCCCACTGCTGGTCGACCAATTCCTGCAGCGTTAGCGCGTGCCACATCGAGTGCATCGGATGAAAGATCGGTCATCCACACTTCAGCTGAACCAAGTGGAAGTTCTTGTAAAAGCGAAAGCCCAATAGCCCCAGAGCCCGTACCAAGATCGGCAATTACATGCGGTGCGGGTCGACCTGCAACATGGCGAATGACATGGTCAACAATGAGTTCGGTCTCGGGTCGCGGAATAAGTACCCGCGGGTCGACCACGAGATCGAGATGTCGAAACCCCCAACGACCCATGACGTATTGCACAGGTTCACCATCAAGCACACGACGCACCATGGAATCGAGATGTAATCCGGAACGTGCACTTACCAACTCAGAAAGTTCGGCATTGAATTCAGTCGAATTACATCCGCTTGCTGTTTCGCACAACCATCGAGCAACAGAGCGATCGCCGACAATCTCGGTTGTGTTACTCCACAACTCTCGCCACGTGATGTGGCCAGATGCATTAGCCATGATCGGCTAATTGACGCGCACGCAAGTCTGCAGACAGCGCGTCGATAACCGGATCGAGTTCACCACCAAGTGCGGCCTGCAATTGATACAGCGTAAAACCAATACGGTGATCGGTGATGCGATTTTCTTTGTAGTTGTATGTGCGAATTTTCTCACCACGGCCACCACCACCAATTTGTGCGCGACGCTCAGCTGATGCGGCCGCTTCTTGCTCTTCTTGGCGCAGCTTCAACAAGCGCGAGCGCAGAACGGTCATGGCGCGGGCGCGGTTCTGCAACTGGCTTCGTTCATCTTGCATGGCCACAACCAACCCTGTGGGTTTGTGGGTGATTCGTACAGCAGAGTCGGTGGTGTTCACGTGCTGACCACCAGCGCCCGATGCTCGATACACGTCAATTTGAAGGTCGTTGTTGTCAATTTCAATATCGACTTCTTCGGCTTCGGTCATGACTGCAACAGTGGCCGATGATGTGTGAATTCGCCCCTGAGCTTCGGTGGCAGGAACACGCTGCACACGGTGTGGACCGCCTTCAAAACGCAAGTGACTCCACGCGTCGTCACCTTTAAACATGAGCGTTGCCTGATTCACTCCGCCCATCTCAGAGTCGTCCACCTGAATGGTTTCTACTTGCCAGCCTTTCTTGGCCGCATAAGAGACGTACATCTCCATAAGGTCTCGTGCGAAGAGGTTGGCCTCTTCCCCACCTTCAGCACCACGAATTTCCATAATGACGTTCTTGCCGTCATTTGGATCGGGTGGAAGCAATAACACTTTTAGTAGTTCTTCAAGTTCTTGCACTTTGGCTTCTGCAGCTGTTGCCTCGGCACGAAATGCTTCGCGCTCTTCGCCAGACGTTTCAGCCATGAGTTCTTTGGCGGCTTCCGCGTCACCCTTAGCATCGCGCAAGTCACGAATACATTGAATGAGAGGTGTGAGCTGTTTGTACTTACGCGACGCTTCACGAAGTCGATTCTGATCACCAAGAACTTCTGGGCTACCCAGGCTCACCTCTAATTCGGTGTAATCGCGCTCTATGGAGGCAAGCCGGTCATTCATGGGTACTAAGGCTACGGCTGTAACACCATCTATTTCTTGTCTTTGTAGACCTCTTGGAAGATAAACGAGCCACTTGATGACAAGTAATCCACCATTCCGAATGTTCGCCAACGGCCACCTTTATATCCATCGCCGTACACCACACCTTTTCGTTGGTCTACTTCGGGCGACTCAATGGTCTTTGTCAAGTTCTGTCCGTCATCAATGTCGACCCATTCCCATTCACACATATTTGCGCCACTCCATCGATGTGCAAAGAACGCGCCATAGGTCTTGCCACCTGACGCTCTGCGGTCTTCATACGTGACGAAGTAATCAACAACTCCGTCGTTCGTGAAATCGTGCGAATACACCTTCGCTGGAAGCCGACCTTTGCCACCTAACAACTTCTGTGAATCGTCGTTCCACTTCAACCCATCCCACCAATAAAAAGTCAGACTTCCTTCGGTAATCAACATGGCGCGAACTCCACAGACACCTTTTGAAATTGCAGATACATCTTTCACTTCAAAAGACTGAATGAATTTCTTCCATTCTTTTGCCGCAGTTCCCGTCACCCATGGCACGGAGGTAGACGTGGCTGGCGCGATAGTTGATGTTGTGACAACAACATCTGATGAACCAGATGAGCACGCAGACAGAAGAGAAACACACGCGAACGCGAGAGGGAGTAAACGCTTCATGGCGTTTACAAAGTTAGGTCACCCACTGCAAGTGGTGTGGGAATAGTCCGTGCGCTAGTTGTTCGTAATAGACACAAATGAAACGGCAACCGTTGAAAGGTCTGCAGTGCGACGAAGAGACGGCGTGACGTCTTGGTCGCGAGCAACGACAACACTTCGTTCCACATTGTGCAAATCTGCTGCGTCGACCGCGAAGGGAACAACGTCGAGATCGACACCATTCACAAAAACAGCAACAGCGTTCTGCCCATCAATTGTCTTGCCAACAGCAACACAGGGAACGGGATCTTTGAGATTGGTTCGTTTCACCGGTGGGTTTGCGGGCTGAAGAAATGCAAACCCCACCGATTGCGGATTCTGCAGCGCACGCCAGCGATGTAGGCGTTCGGCACCGAATTGATTAAAGGGATGCACCATTGCGCCAGGTTCTCTGTGAATTGCTACGGCATCAATCACTGTGCGTAACGCCTGTTCGGTGGGCATCTCGCCATGCACCATGGCGAACGCTTCGCGATCATTGACGCCCATTCCTACTTCAAGGCGCGCTTCACCAGTTGTGGCATCGTCAACAACGCGACACATTTCAAGACCACGTACTTCGCCAACAACAATTCCGTGCTCCACTACTGCGTCTGCACCCGACGATGAAATGAGTGGCATGAGCGCAACATGAGACGCAGCTGGCTCTACTGCTGGAAGATGTGGCTCTGGCACAGCGGGCAACAAAGTTTTTTCATCAACATGCCACACCGTGAGAGATGCAGAAAAGAATTGTGCCCGGCGGGCGACAACGCCTGAGTCGCGCTCCACCAACAACTGAATAGGGCGTTCGAGACGGGTGGCCCACGCAAGAGTTGCACCAAGCGAACGCGTGGCATCGCCGTCAATAAGAACCCAGACGTCTTCGTCTGTGAGAAAAGCAGCGCCAGGAGAAAAGACTTCTGGCGTTCCCTGTGGATCAGACGTCAGTCCCAAATGTTCGCGCACCAAGGCACGCAACTTCAGGGAGAGAAGTCGTGACCGACGCTCGGCGTCGGCGGACAATTAGTCCTTCTTTGCTGGAGCGTTCTTACGAGCGCCGTAACGCTTGTTGAAGCGCTCAACACGGCCACCAGTGTCGACAAGCTTTTGCTTACCTGTGTAGAACGGGTGGCACTCGTTGCAAAGTTCCAACGAAATTGGCTGACCCTTGCTGCTGCGAGTAGTAAACGAATTGCCGCAGGAGCACTTGACGTTGACTTCGGTGTACTCGGGATGTGTATCGGTCTTCATGTCTCTGGCATCTCCTCGAAACGGACGGTGAAGTGTATCGGGACTAGGCGCCGGGCGTCTTGGCGATTTCGGACAAGAACTCGTCGTTGGTGCCAAAGGTCTTCAGGCGATCCATCAGCATTTCCAAGCCCGGAGCGGGATTTCCGTCCTGGGCAAGGCCGCTGAGCACCCGGCGAAGCTTCCAGACCAGCTGAAGTTGCTTGCGCTCAAACAGCAGTTCTTCGTGGCGTGTGCTGGAGGCGTCGACGTCGATAGCGGGGAAAACGCGGCGCTCTGCAATGCGACGATCGAGACGCAATTCCATGTTGCCCGTTCCCTTGAACTCTTCAAAGATGGCTTCGTCCATACGGCTGTTCGTTTCCACCAGCGCGGTTGCCAAGATGGTAAGTGAGCCACCTTCTTCAACATTTCGCGCCGCACCGAAGAACTTCTTTGGTGGGTAAAGAGCACCTGCGTCGATACCGCCTGACATGATTCGACCACTTGCAGGAGCTGCAAGGTTGTACGCACGAGACAAACGAGTGATGCCGTCGAGAATGATGACCACGTCCTCACCCATTTCCACCATGCGCTTTGCCTTCTCAATTGTCATTTCTGCAATGTGAGTGTGTTCGTCGGATGGACGGTCGAATGTTGATGCAATGACTTCGCCACGAACCGTGCGACGCATGTCGGTTACTTCTTCAGGACGTTCGTCAATGAGAAGAACAATTAATTTCACTTCAGGATTGTTCTTTTCAATCGACGATGCAATTGTCTTCATGACTGTTGTCTTACCGGCCTTCGGTGGCGACACAATAAGTCCGCGCTGACCCTTACCAATTGGTGCAATGAGGTCGATAATTCGCGCAGTCATGTTGGTGGGATCACGCGGATCTTCCATGCGCAACTTGTGGTCGGGGAACAGCGGCGTGAGGTCTTCGAAACGCGGACGATTCTTTGCCTTTTCTGGCTCTTGACCATTCACGGTGTAAATCTCCAGCATTGCTGGGTTCTTTTCGTTACGACCAGCAGGACGTGACAAGCCAGTGACATGGTCACCCTTGCGCAAACCAAATTGACGCGTGAGCTTCACAGGAATGTACGCATCGTTTCGAGTTGGCTGATAACCGCCAACACGAAGGAAGCCATAACCCTCGTCGCGAAGATCAAGGTAACCCTCTACTTTCACCGGGTCGTTGTTGATGACTTCATTTGAGTCACCGTCTAATTCAAAACGGTCATCACCTTGTGGGCCTTCGTCGCGACCGTTGCGTCCACGACGGCGACGGCGACGGCTGTTACGTCCACCTTCTTCCCAGTCGCCACCTTGACGGTTTTGATTTTGGTTTTGGTTGCGCTGTTGGTTCTGCCCTTGACCTTGTTGACGTGGTCCACGATCTCCGCGATCGTTTCTGTCTCCACGATCTCCACGATCACCGCGATCGTTTCGCTGACCGCCACCAGCAGTTTTCAGCTGGTCAAGACGACCTTCGTGTTGAGCCAATTCAATTTCCCATTCGGCAAGTGGCTCACCGTCGTCACCGAGATACACGGTGGGTTCGCTGTTCTGCTTCTGAGGCTTGTCACCGTCTTCGTCATTCGAACGCTGGCGTGGCTCACGCGTTGGCTTTTCGTCGGCCTCATCGGCCTTGGCCGGCTTTGCCGCCTTGGCTTTGGCGGGAGCCGGAGTGGCACCAACGCCTGTCTTTTCGAGGATCTTTTCTACGAGCACGGCCTTTGACGCACGTGCGGGTGCCTTGACGCCGAGAGCATCGGCGATGGCCATTAACTGGTCCTTGTCCTTGGATTCAAGTGCGGACTTCTCAAGGGCTTCTGCAGCCATGATTTCCTGCTTTCCTACGGCCTTTTCGTGACCAAATGAGGGGCTTGCGTACATGCACCGAGGCGCGTGACGCACTGAGGTTTCTCGACCCCCCTCTACGAGGGCGGGGAGAGCTCGGACAACCGAGCGACCTTCACCATAGCCGTCCGATGTGGGAACCGCAACAACCTGGAAGGGCCCCGTCCGTGCAATCCGAGAGACCCGATCGCTCCCGCGCCACCAATCAGTCTTGGATTTCGTTTTAAGTAGTAAATACCTTTATTGACACACCGTCCTGTCACACTGTCTCCATTCACCCAAAGGAGACATGTCATGACTACGCCCACTTCCCCACTCACATCAACCCTGAAGGTCTTCTTCAACCCGCACTTTGCAGCAAGCGAATACGAGTTCGACACAACCCGTAAGGCAATCGATATTGCGGAGTCCCTCATTGCGAACCCCATTGCAAACGTGGAACTAGTAGATCCGACTTTCTTTTATCAAGAAGCGGAACGAGTCATTTCACTCATTCATTCCCCCGAATATGTGAAAGCTGTCAAAACCGGCAAACCACGTGAACTTGCTCAGTCGTCATCGTTCGTTTGGGATAAGGGCATCTTTCCCATGGCTCGCGCACACACGGCAGGCATGATTGCAGCAACCCGATGTGCACTAGAGAATTCGGTTCGCGCAGCAAGTCTCAGTTCCGGCATGCACCATGCGTCGTTTGGTTCTGGCGCAGGCTTTTGCACTTTCAACGGTTTAGTCGCTGCTATTCAAACCGCGCGCGAACTTGGCGCACTTCGCATCCTTGTTCTTGACTACGACGCACACGCTGGCGGCGGCACATGGAACATCATGCAGAAGCTATTTGACGACAACGTTGTCCAAGTCGATGTCACTGTGTCTCCGTTCGACACATGGACTCCATCGGGCGAAAGTCGTCTCGACATCGTCGACTCATCTGACTATCGCGAAGCGATCCGCACATCACTGGACTACGCGGCGTCTCTCGAACCTTTCGACTTCATCATTTACAACGCAGGCGTCGATATCCGAAACAGCGGCGTATCTGAAAATGATCTCCGAGCTCGAGAAAGAATGGTGGCGAATTTCGTGGGTTCCACTCCAGCAATCTTTGGTCTTGCCGGTGGCTATACGTGGGGTCGCTACAACATCGATGACGTTGTGGCATGGCACAGGCTCACTATTTCCGCGTGGGCCTAGTGCGGCGCGACTTTCGGTGACTCCAGCTTTGCAAGATGAATAACTCTTCAGCGCCCTGCACATAATGCCAATTGTCAGAGCACCAGTACTGCCGCAAGCCATTATGAACCTCAAGTTCAACCGACCAGCGCGAACAGTCGGGTTGAGCACATACTTCGTGGCGACCGGTGGTGTGGCCGATTGTTCCCTGACTGAACCCAACTAGACGAAGGCCCGGCTCTACAGAACCGTCGCTGAACATTGGAAAATTCAGTGGTCGACCATTCTCGGTACAGCGAAGGATGTAGAGGTGGCGCAACAAAGCAGTGAGAGAACCGTTGCGAATGTGTGCATCAAAATTTCCTTCAAAGAAACGTTCGCTTCGCACCACTCGTGTCACATGGCGCCATGCGGTGTCGTCGTCCAAGGTGGGCACCATTTCTTTGGTCAACGCAGGTACATCCCACTTCATCCAATCGAACGGCTTCACCAAGCCAAGTGCACCCAATGCCATGTGGAAGTTGTGGCTCATGCCATTCAAATTGGGCAATCCCATCACCTGAACCATTAGTGGCTCAAACCCCTCATCGAGAGCACAGGACAAGGCTCGAGCCCGGCCCCACTTATCTGCGGCAAGAGTTGGGTGAATGGTTGGTGTCATGGATCCTCCTGGTGGTTGGGTTCGGCAGTATAGAAATTTCAATTTTTTCGTTTTGACGGCTAGTTGTTTGAAGCAACTACAGACACAGCTAGAGTTACGGACACACCAGTTCGTCGTCGTCCACCAGGTGGTCTCCCAAAATCTCGCCACATTCGTCGCATACATCGAACAATTCGTCTTCGCCGTCGGCCATTTCGAACACCGTGGGAAGACTGGCTTTGGCTCGTGCATCGGCCTTTCGGCGGCGCCGGCCACGCGTGGCCACCCGGTACACCACATACCACTTCAGAATTCCCACGTATAGACGCCCCTTCGTTGAATAAGAGTATATACTACCCTATTAGGAGGCGCGTCCCAATGAAAAAAGCGACTGCTACGGTCACACCATGAAACTCGGTCCTGGCCTCACATTCTCTTGGAAGCGCGCTCTCGGCATCACGGCAGCAAAACGCAAGATCTCCCGCAAAACTGGCATCCCACTTACGCGAAGCGGCAGACGGAGCAAGCTAGGCAAGATTCTGGGAATGAAGTGACAAAGCGAATTCTTCTCGCTCTTGTAACGCTCACCCTTGCTGGGTGTGGCTCAACTGAATCGGCAGTCGACTACACGGAGTTTTGTGGGCTTGCCGAGAAAATGAATGCGGCTAGTGGCACACACGGTGAAGATCCGGCGTCATCAACCGATCCAAAACTAATAGCCGATACATGGGAAAAGGCCACCGCCGCAGCCAAGGAACTGCGAGATAACGCGCCGGAGCCCATAAAAGAAGATGTCGCACTGATGGTTACTTCAATTCTGGACATGGACGCCATTTTCAAAAAGAACAAGTACGACCTTGTGGCGATGGCAAAAGACGAAAAGATACGCAAAGAGGTTGATGCCATTAGTTCGCGAGAGGGTGTTGCCGATGCATCACAGCGGTACAACACGTTCATGGAGAAAAACTGCGCAGTGTCCTAGAGACACACCCATTTCATACGTTGTAGTTGAGAGAGGAAACGAAAGGAGACCCACATGACACCAAGTCGATTTGGCGGCGGATGCATCGGGTGGACCTTTGCGTTGTTCTTCTGGGGCATCGTGCTCGTTGGTCTCACTGTTGTTTTTCCCATCGTCATCATCGGATGGGTCATCATCATTGGCGCAGTCCTTGCAGCCGCCGGAGGTGGAGGCGCTTGATCTCCCCTTTCGGCTTTGATTCTTTTAACGAAAGGAGCCGACATGGCGTCAGATAAAAAACCTCGGTGGAAACCTTCAGGGAATTTCTACTTTGCAATGACCCTCGCAGGACTAGGACACGAGGACGAAGTTCGAAAAGGAAGCGAAATCCCTTATCTCGGACATTTATTAGGTGTTGCATCAATTGTCATTGAAGCTGGCGGTTCCGAAGAGCAAGCTTCTGGCGCTCTTCTTCACGACCTGCTCGAGGACACGCCGACGACGTATGAGCAGCTGGTCAAATTGATTGGAAAACCCATCGCCGACATCGTTCAAGGATGTACCGACACCACGTATGCGCGAAAGCAAGAGATTAAGGAAGAACAGACAGATTGGGAAAAGGAACGAAAAGACAAGTTCTGGTGGGAAGAGCGAAAAGAGCCATACATCAACGAGGTGACCGCAAAACTCGCAGACGATTCGTCGCTTCTTGTGTCACTTGCAGACAAGACGTACAACGCTGAAAACACTGTGGCAGATCTTCGCAAGTGTTCTGAATCCGAGAAGCACACCGTGTGGGGCAAGTTCAACGTCGGATACGAATACCAGCGTCAGTGGTACTGCGGACTACTTGAAGCATTCAGAAAAAACAGATTCTCACCAGGCATGCAAGACCTGTTCAACCGGTTCGAAAAGGCCGTCAACGAAATGTTCCCCACTCATGCGAGAGGAAATCAATGAAATCCCATAACAATCAATGTGATGCGTGCGGAGGGACCTCCGTCGTACCGGTGATCTACGGCCTCCCCACTGAGGAAGCATTTGAAAGCGCACGTCGCGGTGAAATTGCTCTTGGCGGCTGCATTGTTGACTTTGACAATCCCACTCTTGCGTGCACGTCATGTGGATGGAACAACAGATATAACTTTGACCATTTCATTGAAGCTCAGTCGCAAAAGCGTGACGGACTCGCAACAGCGCTTAAACAGCTGTCAGAAGGCGCAAAGACATCACATTGGATCTGGTACATCTTTCCGCAGATTGGTCTCGGTACATCTCCGCAGGCACGACGTTTTGCCATTAATTCTGCGGATGAGGCCGCGGCGTATCTGCGGCATCGCAATCTTGGGCCCGCCTACTTAGAGTGCCTGTTGGAAGTAGCCAAATTCATCTCAGATTCGGATCGACCGATTGTTGAATCATTGGACACTTTGTTTGGTTCAGAGATTGACCGAATCAAATTCATTTCATCCATCACGTTGTTTGGCGAGGTAGCCACGATGTACGAAGGAATCTACGAAGGGCTCCAGTTTGAGCACACTGCACGTATTTGGGCAGACCTTCAGGCCAGGGGTCTCACGCCATGTTCGGCGACTCATGACTTCATCAGCGAAGACTCCTACTAGGGCGGAATAGCCACGTCCATAAACCACGACACACCCCTGGTCCATAATGGTCACAAATACCTTAATTGAAAGGCAGCTATGACCACTCCCAACTTCCCCCTCTTCTCTCTCGACCTTCCCCAGCGGCCGCTCGACCCTCAGTTCTGGTGGCGCGAAGTCTGCTTTGTTACTCCTACCCTCGCTATGAGCGGTGGCATCTCCCGCAATCACGACATCGCGCGTGAACAGCTTGCTCGTTGGGAAGAAGCTGGCATTACCGACTACATGCCGGTGCACATCGAGTTCAACGAACAGGAATTCATTGAGGCGAATTCAAACATTCGAGTTCATCACATTGGTGTCGACGACGATCTTGGTCGTCGTGACCCACGTTGGTTCGATGCAATTGCAGAGCAGGCAAACGAAATTCATCTGGACCCCAATGCAGTTCTTATGGTGACCTGCTGGGTCGGTTGCAATCGCGGTCCTTCTGCAACATACGCAATTCTGAGAACTCGTGGATGGGATTCACTCCCCGCACTTCGAGCAATTCGCGAAGCACGTCCAATTGCAGCAACCATCTACGCACCAGACGCTGCTGCATGGTGGGTGGCTCGCAATGGAGGCGACTACAACGACATGCAACTCGCAGTTGATGAAGTACGTAGTTGGTTCCGACGCAATCCGCTCGATGCACACTGGGTCATCGGCTCTATTAACGGCTGGTAATCGCTAGTTGCGCTCGACGAAGGCCTCGACTGCAGCGAGGTCGTTCGGAAGATCGTGCGTCTTCTCCGGAAGATCAAACAAGTTGCTGAGGTGTTCTGGTAATTCGGGACGAATACCCGTTGCGCGTTCCACCGCGTCGGGAAACTTGGCCGGATGAGCGGTTGCCAACGTAATCATTGGCACGCCGTCTTCAGCGAATTCGCGAGCAGCCTTCACACCAACAGCCGTATGCGGGTCAATCAACATTCCTGAGTCTTCGTACACCGACCGAATAGTGGCCAAGGTGTCGTGATTGTTTGCACGTCCAGCTCGGAATGTGGGAGCAATCCACTGGTCGTACTGATCCGATTCAACCGACAGCGTTCCTTTGTCTCGGAAAACTCGAAGTTGTTCAGCGGTAAGTCCACCATCGCGACCATTCATCTCAAACAACAAACGTTCAAAGTTTGATGAGACTTGAATGTCCATGCTGGGACTCAAAGTGGGGTGAACGCCAGTGACGTTCATGGCCAGGGACTCGAAGAATCGAGTGAGGATGTCGTTCTCATTCGACGCCACAACCAAATGACGAACGGGTGCACCCATCTGCTGTGCAATCCATCCACTGAGAACATTGCCAAAGTTGCCGGTGGGGACAGTGACATCGAACGGGCCCGATACTCGACGGGAAATCTCGAAGTAGTACACCACCTGGGCCATTACACGCGCCCAGTTGATGCTGTTGACCGCAGACAAGTTGTTGCGCTCACGGAACGGCGCATCGTTAAACATGGCCTTCACGAGGTCTTGGCAATCGTCAAAAGTTCCGTCAATGGCGACCGTGCGAACATTTGGTGAGTCCACTGTTGTCATTTGACGACGCTGAACATCGCTGACGCGCCCCTTTGGATACAAGATGACAATGTTGACGTTGTCGCAATTCTTTACGCCATCAATTGCGGCACTTCCAGTGTCCCCACTTGTGGCACCAACAATGGTGACTTTTTCATTGCGTTCAGTGAGGATGTGGTCGAACAGTCGACCCAACAATTGCAACGCCACATCTTTGAACGCCAACGTAGGCCCGTGGAACAACTCCATGAGTTGATGACCTGGCTCAAGATTCACCAATGGAACAACATCGGGGTGACGAAATGTGGAATACGCATCTGCGCACAACGCGCTCATCGTTTCGGGAGAAATGTCTCCACCTAAATACGGCAAGAAAATAGAAGTAGCAAGATCGGCGTACGAACCGTTAGGCACAGACGAGACCGTTGGCCATGTTTCGGGAACATACAGGCCACCATCTGTTGCTAAACCAGCCAACACCACGTCGGAAAATCCGAGAATGGGCGCCGCGCCACGGGTGGAGACGTACTGCATGAGTTATTCGCCGATAACGCGCAGAAGGCCAGAGGTGCGCTTCACCGCTGGAGACTTCTTGAATTCACTCAGACATGCCTGGACGTCGGCTTCGCGAGCAAGGTGCGTGATGAAAACCAAACGGGCATCGACACCGATTCCCTCTTGTTCGGCAGCGCGAATGCTAACGCCATGATTCGCAAAGACGCCGGTGATTGCATGCAACACTCCAGGCTTGTCTTCTACATCTAAACCAATGAGATATTGCGATGACGTCTCGTCGATTGGCATCACCGGAACACGCTTGAATGCGCCGATTGTTCCGTGTGTTCCCTTGCGAAGGTTGACTGCTGCGTCAATGACATCACCTAGTACTGCCGACGCTGTTGGGAACCCGCCGGCTCCACGGCCGTAGAACATAAGGGAGCCAACCGCATCACCTTCTACGAAAACTGCGTTGTATGAATCTCGCACGCTGGCCAATGGGTGCGACAGTGGCACCATTGCTGGGTGAACGCGAACTGCGACCGTGGGTGAATCCCCCACTTGTTCTGCAATAGCAAGAAGCTTGACGACATATCCGAGACGACGCGCAATAGAAATGTCTGCAGCGGTAACACCACTGATTCCTTCGTGATACACATCACCTGCAACAACTCGTGCACCAAATGCAATGCTGGCGATAATGGCAGCCTTTGCACCCGCATCGAAACCTTCAACATCAGCAGTTGGGTCACGTTCAGCAAACCCAAGACGTTGTGCTTCGCTGAGTGCTGCGGAGTAGTCAGCACCGTCTTCCGTCATCTTTGTGAGAATGAAATTGGTGGTGCCATTCACAATTCCCATTACGCGAGTCACGGGTTCACCGCGTAGAGATTCGCGCAATGCACGAATGAGTGGAATACCGCCGGCAACTGCTGCTTCAAACAAGAGGTCGACGCCAGCGGCATCTGATTGTGCCCACAGATCGTGACCAACGTTGGCCAACAACTCTTTGTTTGCGGTGATGACCGGCTTGCCATTTGTGAGTGCTGTGGAAATGAGTTCACGCGCGGGCTCAATTCCACCAATGACTTCGACGATGACATCGATATTGGGGTCGTTGACTACGGCGAATGCATCACGCGTGAGCACCCCATCTGCCAGCCTGACTTCACGATCTCGGCTGATGTTGCGGACGGCCACATTTGCCACCTGCAACGTGATGCCGGTGCGTTCGGTAATGACGGCAGCTTGACGCTCAATGAGTTGAACGAGGGCCGCACCAACGTTGCCGCATCCGAGAACTCCGATGCGCACGACAGAATTGGGCTGAGGGGCTTGAGCCATAGGTGTTCAAGCCTACGGCTCACCCTGTGGATAACGAAAGGGTTTTCCTGTATCCCTTACAGGGCAGCCCTTGGAAGACCGCACGTTCAGTCGATGTCTTCCGTGTCGTAGTCCTCTACGTCGTCATGGTCGTCACTGTCGTAGAGGTCTTCCACATCGTCAATGTCGTCGAAGTCGTCTCGGGTGAAGCCGCACTCAACACACCGCAGGTCTGCGCCCGTGCCGACAAGGGGTCCCCCGCAATTCGGGCATTCCGTCAATTCGTCCACAGTGGCCTCCTTTAGTTACGAGTAACAGTAAGGAGAAGGTGTGGCGACTTTAAACATCAAGACGTACTAAATCGTCGGGAGTTTCGCGTCGAATTACTAGGCGGGCCGAACCATTACGTACAAACACCACCGCTGGGCGCAGCACTTTGTTGTAGTTGCTCGCCATGGCGTAACCATATGCACCTGTAACGGGCATGACCAACAGATCGTCCACTGCCACACCGTCTGGCACGGGTGCATCATTCACAAGAATGTCGCCGCTTTCGCAGTGCTTGCCCACAATGCGTGCGCGACTAGTTCGCGCTGCTCCACACCGTTGCGGATCGAACACTTCGTACACGCTGTCGTACATCATGGGTCGGGGGTTATCGCTCATGCCGCCGTCAACAGCGATGTAGGTGCGAATACCGTCAATGTTCTTCACAGTGCCCACCGTGTACACAGTGACAGCAGCTGACGCCACAATGCTGCGACCTGGTTCTACATACACGTGTGTTCCTGCTGGCAACTCTGTTGTCACGTCGCGAAGCACTGCCGCCCACTCGCTCATTGTTGGAGCTGTATCTGCTGCGGTGTACGCAACACCAAGCCCGCCACCCAACGTAATTTCAGGTAGTCCAAGTGGCGCAAACATGTTCACCATGACACGCCATGCATCGCGGAAGTTTTCAACGGCAACAACATTCGAACCAATGTGACAATGAATTCCGACCAACGTGAGAGCAGAAGATGCCTGTGCGCGCGCAATTGCTTTGTGTGCATCGCCGTTGTTTAAGTTAAAACCGAACTTGCTGTCGTCTTGACCCGTAGATATATACGCATGTGTCTCCACATGAACACCGGGTGTAATGCGCAGTTGCACGCGTGGTGCTGGCGCACCTTCTGCATGTAGCGCTTCTATCCGATCTATCTCGTCAAAGCTGTCAACAACGATGTGGCGAACACCAGACGTCATGGCTACGCGAAGTTCATCTTTTGATTTGTTGTTTCCGTGCAATACGCAACGATTGGCTGGAACACCCGCGTTTAATGCGACAAACAACTCGCCGCCAGTTGCCACGTCTAACAACACTCCTTCTTCATGCACTAGTCGCGCCAACGCAGTGCACAGAAATGCCTTCGTGGCGTAAATGACACTGTCAACTCCGAAGGCCTTCACCGCCTCTTGACATGTTGTACGCAAATGTTCTTCGTCGTACACAAACAGTGGAGTTCCGAATTCTTTTGCTAACTCTGGGATGGCAATTCCGCCAATAGACAACACACCATCGGCGGACACTGCCGACGTTTTCGGCAACAGGCGCAGCTCAACGGCAGTCACATTTGCTCCGGTGCTCGAATACCCAATAGCGCAAGCCCTTGTTCCATGGTACGAGCCGTGGAGTCACACAACGTCAATCGCGAATCTCGAATGCTGTCGCTTTCTGCCTTTAAGACAGAACAGTGTTCATAGAACGAGGTGAAGTCGGTAGCCAAATCAAACAAGTAGGTGCACAACTTATGTGGGCTCAGCGTGTCAATCATTTCCCACACCGCAGAGTCGAAACGCAAAATACGTAATGCCAATGCTCTCTCGCGAGGGTCATTAAGAAGTGGTTGACCGCCACGAATTGATGAGCGTTCAATACCGGCTCGGCGGAAAATACTGCAGATACGCGCATGCGCATACTGAAGATACGGTGCCGTGTTTCCTTCGAATGACAACATGCGATCCCAATCGAAGACGTAATCCTTCACCCGATCGGTACACAGGTCTGAGTACTTCACTGCACCAATTCCAATCATTTGCGCAATGTGTGCGCGGTCAGATTCGGACATATCTGGGTTTTTCTCGGCAACAGCAGACGCTGCACGTTCCACTGCTTCGTCCAACAATGTAGCAAGCTTCACAGTGTCGCCCGCACGGCTCTTCAGAATCTTCTTATCGGAGCCCAAGACACTGCCGAAAGACACATGGTTCATGACGTACTTTTCTGGCAACCAGCCGGCCATACGCGCAACGCTCTCTACCATTTGCAAGTGTTGCGCTTGTGGCGCACCCACCACATACAACATTGACTGTGCGCCAAGACGCTCAACACGGTCAATCACGCATGCCAAGTCAGATGTGGCGTAGTTGTATCCGCCGTCACCTTTTCGAATGATGAGAGGCAATGGTTCGTTGTCGCGATTAGTGAAACCTTCGGGGAAGACCACCTCTGCCCCATCGCTCTCTTCTAATAACCCCTTGGTGCGAAGTCGTTCCACCACTTCAGCCAAAAGTGGGTTGTACGCACTTTCACCCATTAAGTCATCGTCGGTGAGCAACACATCTAACTGTGTGTACACCTTGTTGAAATATCGAGTGCTTTCATTGACCAGTGTTTGCCACAGACGCAGGGTGTCCGCATCGCCACTCTGCAACATGACTACTCGGTTTCGTGCACGACCTTTGAACGCATCGTCTGCTTCGAACTTTCGCCGAGCTTCTTTGTAGAAACCATCAAGATCCCCAACACCAAGTTCGTGTGCTGCGTTCTCTTCTCCCAAGTCGATGAGATGTTCAATGAGCATTCCAAATGGGGTGCCCCAGTCACCAATGTGATTTTCACGAATCACCGTGTTGCCCACGTACTGCAGCGCACGCACCAAAGCATCGCCAATAACAGTTGAACGTAGGTGACCTACGTGCATTTCTTTTGCAACGTTTGGTGCGGAATAGTCCACCACGATGGTGTGCGCATCGTCTGCGGCGCGAACTCCCAGACGAGCATCACCCATAGCAACAGACAGTTCTGACGCGATGAACGACGTTGAAAACACAACGTTGACAAAACCTGGACCAGCAATTTCGGTGGACTCCACCATGTCCGACAAGTCACCAGCGGCATCAAGTGCTTTTTGTGCAACATCGCGTGGCGGCAACCCCAAGGTCTTTGCCAACGCCAATGCACCGTTGGCCTGTGCATCGGCGCGGTCACTGGGGCGCACCACAGGGTCGCACGGGCCACCGGCCACTGCGGCAAAAGCACCCTCAAGTCGACGGGCAACGGAAACAATGGGATCGGCCATGAGTGCTCTATTCTGCCCCGAACTCACCCGCCGACGGTGTTCCAATTTGAACGGACCTAGACTGCAAGCACGCGTGAACCTTCACGTCACGCTCACGTAGCTCAGCGGATAGAGCACTTGCCTCCGGAGCAAGGGGTCGCAGGTTCAATTCCTGCCGTGGGCGCCATTGTGTGCCACCCACTATCAATGTGGCTAGCTGGTCATTCCTTGAAGGCCCACAAACGAGCGGGCCAGTTCAATTTCACCCATGTGGCGAAGTCCGTGTTGATAAATCCAGCACTCCACGCCATCGAGAACTTTGATTCCTTCTGGGCCAGCCACGCGTGCAGAAAATGTGTTGGCGACAGCAGGGCCGAAGGGTCGCGAAACAACCAATCGCTCAAGTTCTGCAGGATCCAAATTTGCCAGCCATGTTTCAATGCGTGCAAACACTTGATTCATGTAGTCCAGAAACGCTTCGTAGTTGCCAATTTGCTGAACATCCATCTCATCGACAGTGCGGTGTTTCCCGTGGTCTCGCACTTCTGGATTAATGGCATCGAGAATCTCGTCGTTGCAGAGGAATGGTTGACCATTCAACATCATCAGTGACGCATCAATCATGTTGACGTAATGGAACAACGAGAATGCAATGGGCATTACGCGTGGCTTCTCACGATGATTTACCTGATCAAGGGTCATCGTGGATGTTGCATCTTCATATAACGAGAACAAAGCGCGCATGCGCCGACGCAATGAATCGAGAATTAGTTCGTTCGACATAATGACCCCCACGGCAATGTGACGTTGTGGGTCTAGTTTGCTACTTCTTGGAAGCATCCCGTGCACCCGAAACGAGTGCATTGAATTTTTCCTCGTTCAAGAACACAAAGACAGCCTTTGCAGACGCTGTGACCTGACCTTCATGAAGAATCTCGCCTGTCACCAGGAATTTACGGTCATGGACTTCGTCGATTCGAGCCTCCACCACAAGGTCAGCGTTCAGCGGAGTTGGGCGCTTGTAGGAAATATCGAGACTTCCCGTGACGCAATTGCGGCCAGTGAGATGGCGAGTGCGACCTAAAGCGTCATCGAGAAGAGCCGCCACAATTCCGCCGTGAACACACGCTGGTGGACCTTGATAACCCTCGTGGAATCGCGCTTTCGCAGTGATCTTCATGTCTCCGTATTCGTACGTAACAGGCGGCGCAATGGGATTCATGTCGCCAGACAGTGGACTACGTGTGTAACGAATGGCCGACTCTTGACCAAGGCCAAGAGTGCCGGCCTGCTCTAAAGCGTCGGCTAACTGTTCCGAGGTTGACGCAATGGTTTCGTCTTCTAATGATGGATGAACGTGATACACGGCCTTCAATGCGCGACGCAACGCGGTGGCCATACGTTGCATGTGCGGTGACAGCGGAAGAAGGTCAGGACCGGGAGTTGTCATTATGCAAGTGCTGATTTGACGAGGTCGGCAATTTTGGAACCGTCGGCAGATGACCCCACTCGCTCGCGAACGGCTTTCACCACCATGCCCATGGCCTTCATACCCGCATTTCCTGCAGCTGCAGCTTTCGCAACTTCATCACTAACAATTTGTGCAAGTTCATCGTCGGACATTGCAGCGGGAAGGTAGGTAGCCAGAATTTCTGCCTCTGCTCGCTCTTTAGCAGCGGCATCGGCGCGTCCTGCTTGGTCGTACAGTTCAGCAGATTCTGCACGCTTCTTGGACTCGGCCTGCAGCACTTTGATGACTTGGTCGTCAGACAATTCCACAGCAGCATCACCAGCAACTTCTGCATTTGTAATTGCAGAGAGGGCCATTCGCAATGTTGACTTGGCAACCTCATTGCCTGCCTTCATTGCTGCAGTCAGATCGTTCTTTAGGGTGTCTTTTAAAGATGTCACGCTTCAATTCTGCCTGATTGAGGGGCATATCTGATGCCCATGCATGCTTTGTTCGTTGATTCACCTATGTGAACCGTGTTCGTAGGTCTCTCGGTTCGCATTACGTACGACGGCTCTGCAACAGTGTTTCCTGTGTCTACACCAGATCCTTTTCCTCCAGCGCCTGACGGCAGCACTCTTATCCACACCCGTCGATATGAAGTTCGCGCCTACAAGTTGAACGACGACCGCTTCATGTTGCGCGGAGTTGTAATTGACGAAAAGCCTGCTGGCCTTTATGTGGCAACCGACCCTGAGGTGTTGTGGGTGCACCACATGGTTGTCGATCTGGAACTGAAGTTCCCAGAGTTACTCATCGATAAAGCAACAGTCACCTTCCACGAACGTCCACATACCCACTGCACCGACATTGAACCCGACTACCAAAAACTGGTGGGGCTCTCCATTGCGCGCGGCTTTAATGCAAAGGTGAAGGAACTCTTTGGCGGCCCTCGCGGCTGCACACACATTGGAGCTTTGCTCTCTGCAATGGCTCCTGTTGCAATTCAAAGCACGTGGTCTATGCGCGCGTCAACAAGTGGCGGCATTCGCCCACCGTCTGGTGAAATCACCGCTGAAATGCGCCGACGTTCCTATGCAATGAACCTCAACACGTGCCACATGTGGGACGAAAATGGCGACATGGTTCGGGGAATTGAAACTGGCGAACCAATGGAAGTTCCCTTGTGGATCTCGAAGCGATATAAAAAACTCGGCCTAGACGATTCTGAATGGGACAAGTTCCGCAGTTAAGTGCCGCAATCGCCTAACGAGCGACGGTCACCAACACATACAACACGGCCAACACAAGGTGTGTAAAGGCTGGCAGTGTGTCTTTGAATGAGTCCTTCACACGTGTGTGCGTTGTGGTTGCCACCGCGAAATACACGCACAGCCCTAGTCCGGCGAGTTGACCTACGCGAATGTTGCTGATGCCAATGGCAAGACCGATACACAAAACAAGTTTGATTGCGCCGAGCACCGGTAGTGCTTGTGCCGGAATCTTTAAGCGACTCATGGTCTGCACGATTTGTGGCGGTCGCACAAAGTCCATAAGGGCTGACAGTGAGCACAGAACAATGAGAACGATGGCAAGGGTGTGAGACACAAACGTCATGTACACACCCTAGGCATGACGCTGAACGGCGTTGGCGACACACGATGCTTCGTGGTCAAGAAGCCATTTCTTGACATGTAATCCACCACCGAATCCGGTGAGAGAACCATCGGCACCAACAATGCGGTGACACGGAAGCACAATGACCACAGGGTTACGTCCGTTTGCGGCACCAATTGCACGAGTCGCCGTGGGGCGGCCGATGGATGCTGCTTGTTGTGCATACGACGCAGTCGAACCGTAAGGAACTGTGGCCAACGCATTCCACGCCTGCACCTGAAACTCGGTACCGACGAGGTCGAGCGGAACATCAAATGAACGACGTGTCCCCTTTACGAACTCGTCTAGTTGTGCCACCGTTCGAGCAACAACGGGGTGCGACGCATCATCAATCACAGCCATGTTTTGATACGACTTCGGATGAGCGTCGTTGTCAAACGTGATGTAACGAACGCCTTTGTCAGACGCCACCACAGTAAGTTCCCCAAAAGGAACACGCAGTCGTGCCCGCGCGAAGATGACTTCGACAGACACGCAGTGAACTACTTGCTGCTTGGTTCCTTTGGAAGACCAAGAACACGCTCACCAACGATGTTGCGCTGGATTTGGCTTGTTCCGCCCCAAATGGTTTCTGAACGAGAGAAGAAGAACGCAGACATCATGCTGCTGACTGGATAACCCTCACGACGCTTTTCGCGTGCGGTTCCTGGCCAGTTGCCATCACCCATTGCGTAGTCGACCAACATGGCGTTTGCACCTGAAATGTCGAGGGCAAGTTCCATTGCTTCCTTGTGCATTTCGGTCCAGAACATCTTGTTGGTTGCACCAAGTGCAGCCATGCTTGGGTCTTTCTTGCCCATCAGTGTGGTGGACAGCGAACGGAGACCGTTGATCTTGAGAATCTGAATCTTCGTGTAGTAGTTCATGAGACGCTGACGAATTTTCGGATCGTTGATTGCGCCGTTTTCTTTTGCACCACGAACCATGGCCTTGTATTCAGACTCGAAACGGCGGTAACCGGTGGTTGCGCTCATTCCGCGTTCGAATGCAAGTGTTGAGTTAGTGACAACCCATCCGTTGTTCACGCCACCAACAACATTGTCTTTCGGACAACGTGCATTGGTAAAGAAGACCTCACAGAATTCTGCAGTTCCGTCTGGCTGAACAATTCCACGTACTTCAACACCTGGTTGCTTCATAGGAACAAGCAAGTACGAGATTCCCTTGTGCTTTGGTGCGTCGGGATCGGTGCGTGTGAGCAAGAAGCAATAGTCGGCGTGGTGACCTTGAGTGGTCCACACCTTCTGGCCGTTAATGACCCACTCGTCACCGTCAAGAACAGCAGATGTCTTCAAGCTTGCAAGGTCGGAACCTGAGTTGGGCTCGGAGAATCCCTGACACCAACGCATTGAACCATTCAAGATTTGCGGAAGGAATTCCTTCTTCTGCTCTTCGGTGCCCCACTGCAACAACGTTGGACCAACAAGTGTGTCGCCGAAGAAGTCGGCACGCATTGGTGCTTTTGCATTTGCGAATTCTTCGGACAGAACAACGCCCTGCATTGTGGTGAGGCCCTTGCCGCCGTATTCCTTTGGCCATGTTGCACAAATCCAACCGCCTGCAAACAACTTGCTCGGCCATTCATCGTTGAACTTCTTGCGCTCTTCGTTCGACATTTCAAAATCCTTGTCGAACCAACCCTTTGGGAGGTTGTCTGTCAGCCAGGCGCGAATCTCCGCGCGGAACTGTTCGTCTTCGGGGGCATAGGTGAGTTCCATGGCTTCCGATTCTGTCGGGTTTCTGGCAGATTCCACGCATTGTGGCGGTGTGTCCGTTCACACACCGTTCACAGGGGGCGAACAGGCCTGAAAAATTGCCACCGTACGGTGGGTCCATGGCAGAGCGTCCCAGCCCCCTCGAACCAGGTTCGGCAGATCTACGCATCTTGCAGGTACTGATAGAGCACGCGGGACGAGTGTGCAGCCGAGACACTCTCATGCGAAAGACAGGACTGGAAAGCACCACCCCTCGACGCGCCGACGTATCCATAGTCATATTGCGTCGTGCACTTGGCAAAGACTCCGTCCGCACGGTGCGCCAACGCGGGTGGATTCTCACAGACAGTGGGCTTATTTCAGCGAAAGAACTCTTAGGTCTTCAGGTAGACATACAGCCGTGAGTTCCGTGGTTATCGCCGCCGCGCAAGGGGTGGACTTCGGTCAGATCTTCACCACGCTTGCTCTCGTCCTCGTTGTTGCAAAGATTGCATCAGAGCTGTGTGAACGAGTTCGCATTCCGGCTGTTCTGGGCGAAATTGTTGCGGGCATTCTCATTGGTCCATCTGCACTTGGCCTTGTTGAACCAAGCGATGCATTGCGAATCCTTGCCGAAGTAGGTGTCATCGTTCTTCTTGCCGAAGTTGGCTTGGAAATGGACCTCAACGAACTTCGTCGAGTAGGTCGCGCATCCATGATTGTGGCCATTCTTGGTGTGGCTTTACCCATGTCAACGGGAATTGCCGCAGGCTCTTTGTTGGGTGAGTCACTCAACGCGTCGTTGTTCTTGGGCGCCGCGCTTGCCGCCACCAGCGTTGGAATCACAGCACGCGTGTTCGGAGACCTGAAAGCGTTGGCGTCCACCGAAGCCCGCATTGTTCTTGGAGCAGCCGTTGCCGACGATGTGCTGGGGCTCATCATTCTCACCGTTGTCACTCGCGTTGTAGAACAAGGTTCGATTGATGTTGCAGGCCTCATCAGCACCATCGGTCTTGCTGTTGGCTTCCTTGTTATCGCTGGCGGAATTGGCCTGATTGTTCTTCCACGAATTCTGAAATGGGTAGGTGTCCGAGCAACATCGCCAGCAACGGTGGGCGTTGTCGCCGCCGGAATCACGTTTGCATTCTCCGCCGCTGCCAGTGGCGCAAAGCTTGCACCAATCATCGGCGCATTCGTTGCTGGCACGGCGTTGGCACGCACGGAACACCACGATCGCATCGCGCGTGATTTTGCAGTACTGGGAAGCATCTTTATCCCGGTCTTCTTCATGCAAATCGGTATCGACACCGATGTCACAAAATTCTTCGATGGTCACGTGTTGATTGTCGCCGGCATTTTGTCTGCGATTGCCATTGCCGGAAAAATGTTGGCAGCGGTTGGCGCCATAGGCACCAACACCGACAAGTTGGTCATTGGTATCGGAATGGTTCCGCGTGGCGAAGTAGGTCTTATTTTCGCTTCTATTGGAGTGTCTGTCGGAGTCTTTAAAGACGACCTGTACGCAGTGGTACTACTGATGGTGCTGGTCACCACGGTGGTGACACCGCCGTTACTGCGCTGGCGAATTCAGCGAAACGACATTTCAGCCGACAACGAGCCTGTTCTCAACGTCACCGATGAACCAGTCGGCGGCTGGATTCGCGTGATCAACAACGAAGTGCAACTTCATGGAGTCCCACCAGCAGAACTCATACTTCCGCTTGCGCTTGAATCAGCAATACATGCAGGGAACGCACAGCCAAACGCTGCACTTCTCGACTGGATGCATGCACAGAGAAACATGCCACTTTCATGGAATGAACACTCCACTGAATTGTTGCTCGATCTCCTTGCACGTGGAAACGGCCGCTCGTGGCGCTTCCTTGATGTCACCAATGTTTTAGACCGTGCTCTTCCAGAAGTTGCACACGCTCTTCATGCACGACGCGGAGATGCCACCGAACTAGACCCAACTCATCTTGCACAGACACCCGTAGTAGAAGCCTTACGAAAGTCAACGAGCAGACTTGCGCCATCTGATGCTTCTCTCATCCTTGCTGCATTCATTAGCGATTTCTCCGATGCCGGCGATGCCACACCAGTTCTTGATCGACTAACTCTCGATGACTCGGTCCGTAACGAGACACGAGCGCTTCTCTCTGCGTCTGCTTTATTGCATGCTGCGTGTACAACTGAACCGTACGAACCCAATAACCGAGTATTGGCGCAACTTGCAGGTTTTCTTGAAACCCCACTCATGGTGGAACGCTGCAGAATGCTGACCGAAGCGCGAGGAAATCTTCAGGACTGGCAATTCTCCGTGCTTATTGACATCACCACAAGCGTGCAGGGCCTTCTGGCGCACCCTGAACTTATTGAAGGCGCCGAAAACTCACTGGTTGAAGTTCGTCGCCGTGATGCAATTGCCCTCACGACAGATCCGCTCGTCATTGAACGTCTCCGTCACGCGGCTGCTGTGTATCTACTGGCACACGAACCAGAAGTACTCGTTCGACATGCAACATTGGTCGAGCCTGCGCCTCGGCCGCGCCAAGTTCGCGTTGGCGTGTACCCCACTTCCGTTCCAAACGAATGGGAAATAGACATTGCTACGCGCGACATGCGCGGATTGCTTGCACGTATCTGCGCGGTCTTGGCAGAACGCGGCTTGGAAATTATGAATGCCGATCTTGCAACATGGCCCGACGGCGCCGTGCTCGACTCATTCATTGCGCGTAGTGAGCAACGACCTCAAGCACCTCAATTGTCGTATGAACTAGAGCGACGACTCCGCAAGAGAATTGACGACCCGCGCCGTTTAATGCGTGGTGCGCATAACACGCTCTCGTTCACTCTTGACAACGACGCCCATCCGTGGCACAGCGTGGTGACTGTGACGGGCACAGACCAGCCTGGGCTCATCCAAGCAGTTGCAGCCGCGTTTGCACGATCAAAAATCAGTGTTCATCACGCGCGAATCACCACATCTGATGGTGCTGTCGCTGACAGGTTTGAAGTATCGACGCGTCATGGGCGAAAGATCAGCGACAGCGCACTTGCCCGTGTGAATGCACTTTTGTCGTAGCGGTTTACACAGCGTTCACACACCTACCAACTCGCCACATTCCCGAAACAATTAGGCGACAGTTGCGAAATCTCTTCTCCCTATGGTTTCGCTAGTTGCAATAGCGACTCTCGAAACGTCTCCCCCGGGCGACATAAACACAAGGAGTCAAGATCCAGTGAAGTTGATCACCGCGATCGTCAAGCCATTCAAGGTGGACGATGTGAAAGACGCACTGAAGTCGGCAGGCGTACAAGGCATGACCGTGTCGGAGGCAAAGGGGTTTGGCCGTCAAGGCGGACACACCGAGACCTACCGCGGTAGCGAGTACGCAATCGACTTCGTGCCAAAAGTGAAGTTAGAGCTCGTCGTTGACGATGCCGAAGTAGATGCGGTTGTAGAAGCAATCCGCACCTCAGCAAATACAGGAAAAATCGGCGACGGCAAAGTCTGGGTCACCGACATCTCACGTCTCATCCGAATTCGAACAGGAGAAGAGGGCAGCAATGCAATCTGAAGTACAAGTCCTTGGCACACAGATCAACCTTTTGTGGGTGGTTCTCGGCGCGATGCTGGTTATTTTCATGCAAGCCGGTTTCGCGCTTGTTGAAACTGGCTTCTGTCGCGCAAAGCATGCAGCCCACGTTGTCGCAACGAACTTTGCAATCTTCGGTTTGGGATTCGTCGGATTCTTCTTCGTCGGATTCCCATTCGCATTTGGTGGATTCAGCTTTGCTGGTATCGGCCTAGAACAACCGGTTGGTGAAGCACTCATTGGAAGTGGAAACTGGATCTTCTTGTTCCAGGGTGGATGGGCAATGTCATCTGGCACCATCACACCAGCACTGCTTGGTTTGTTCCTCTACATGGTGGCCTTCATGGACACTGTTGCAACCATCCCAACAGGCTCTATGGCAGAGCGTTGGAAGTGGAGCAGCTTCACCATTTGGGGAATTTTCTGCGGCGCTATCTACTACCCACTCTTTGCAGCCTGGACATGGGGCGGCGGCTGGTTGTCAAAGACATGGGACACCATGGGCCTTGGCGCTGGTTACGTTGACTTCGCCGGTTCAGGTGTTGTTCACGCAGTTGGCGGTGTGGCAGCGCTTGCAGGTGCGATTGTTATTGGCCCACGCATTGGCAAATTCGGTGCAGACGGCAAGCCACGCGCACTTCCTGGTCACCACATTCCAATGGCAATGTTGGGAACATTCATTCTGTTGTTCGGCTGGTTCGGCTTCAACGCTGCATCAACCTTCGCTGCAACCGACGTTCAGTTCGCAACAGTTGCCACCAACACCGCTATCGCGGGTGCATTCGGTGCCGTCACCGCAATGCTCTACATCACAAAGCGCACTGGCAAGCCAGACCCCGGCATGATGGCAAACGGCATGTTGGCTGGTCTTGTTGCAGTCACCGCTCCATGTGCATTCATTGCTCCGTGGGCAGCAGCAGTCATTGGTGTGATTGCAGCAGTGTTGGCAATTGAAACCGTGTTTGTTGTTGAGCGCAAGTTCAAGATTGACGACCCAGTAGGTGCAATTGCAGTTCACATGATGAACGGAATCTTCGGAACTCTCGCTGTTGGCATTTTCTCCAACGGCAGCTACGGAGCCGGTTGGAACGGATCATCATCGAAGGGAATCGAAGGAATCATCAAGGGTGACTGGGGCCAACTTGGTGCACAAGCACTTGGCGTCGTCGTCATCCTTGGCGTGATCTTCCCCATCGCCTACGGATTCTTCAAGATTCAGAACAAGCTCACTAAGGGTGGAATTCGTTCGGCAGAAGAAGACGAGATTGCCGGTCTCGACTTGCCTGAAATGGGAGTTTTGGCTTACCCAGAATTCAGCGGCGGCCGCCTCTAAGAGGTCCCCTTTCGCGACAACCCGCGTCACCACAACGAAGTGGTCGGCGCGGGTTGTTTGCGTTGTGCGACCATTCACCGTTCGGAAACAGAACGGAAACAGTTCTTTTCTAGCGTCTGAGTCACTATCCCCCATCCCATAGGAGATTCAGATGCTGTCAGCAGCAACCATCGATTCCGGAGCCACAGCGTGGGTTCTGGTATCTACCGCACTTGTGGCGTTTATGACCCCTGGCCTTGCCTTCTTCTACGGAGGAATGGTTCGTTCGAAGAACGTTCTTGGAATGTTGATGCAAAACATCTTCGCCATGGGCCTTATCAGTGTGTTGTGGGCAGCCATTGGGTTCTCACTCGCATTCGGTGGAGACGGCGCCTACATCGGCAACTTCGACTTCCTCTTCCTCAAAGATTTGGGAACCATTGCTGAACTTCCCGGTTACACCGGCGACTTTGGTCTGGTTGTTCCCATCATGGTGTTCTTCGCGTTTCAAATGATGTTCGCGGTCATCACACCAGCGCTTATTACTGGTGCAACTGCAGACCGTTTGAAGTTCTCGGCGTATGCAGTTCTCATTGGTGTGTGGGGTGTCGTTGTGTACCCCACGGTTGCGCACTGGGTGTTTAGCCCGAACGGATGGTTGTTCAAGCGTGGTGCACTCGACTTTGCCGGTGGCGCTGTTATTCACGTCAACGCCGGTGTAGCAGCACTCGCAGTCATTCTTGTTCTTGGTAATCGCAAGGGCTGGCCACGCGAAGCAATGCCACCACATAACTTGCCGTTCACTGTTCTTGGTACAGGCATCTTGTGGTTCGGTTGGTTCGGATTCAACGCCGGATCAGCACTTGGTGCAAATGGTCTTGCTGCACAAGCACTTGTCAACACTCACCTCGCTGCAGCCGCTGCAATGTGCGGATGGCTCGTGGTTGAGAAGTTGCGTGCAGGTCACGCAACAACGTTGGGCGCAGCATCTGGTGCTGTTGCTGGTCTTGTCGCCATCACACCATGTGCTGGTTTCGTCGGCGGATTTGCTCCGGTCATCATCGGGCTCATCGCTGGCGTGGTGTGCTACCTCGCTCTGTCGTTGAAGACCAAGTTCGGTTTCGATGACAGCTTGGATGTCATCGCGGTTCACCTTGTTGGTGGAATCCTTGGCGCCGTCCTTCTTGGTTTCTTCGCAGACACCAAGGTGAACGCCTTGGGATTTGACGGAATCTTCTTTGGTGGCGGCGCCGATTTGCTGATTGATCAGCTTGTTGCACTGGGTGCCACCATTGCGTTCTCGTTCATCGTGACCTGGATCATCGCCAAGGCAATCGATGCAACAATTGGCCTGCGCGTCAGTTCAGAAGATGAACTCGTCGGCCTCGACCAAAGCCAGCATGCAGAATCTGCATACCAGTGACACACGTCCAGCAATAAGAAAGGCAGAATGAACTCATGAAGCTCGTGACAGCAATTATCAAACCCTTCAAGGTGGACGACGTGAAAGATGCGCTGAAGAGCGCCGGCGTCCAAGGCATGACCGTCTCTGAAGCACGCGGCTTTGGTCGCCAGGGCGGCCACACCGAGACCTACCGTGGATCCGAATACCAAATCGATTTCGTTCCGAAAATCAAGATGGAACTTGTCATCGACGATGCCGAGGTGGACCGCGTGGTGGACGTCATTGTCCGCGCCGCAAGCACGGGAAAAATCGGTGATGGCAAGGTATGGGTCACCAACGTGGAGCAGATTGTCCGTATTCGTACGGGCGAACATGGAGCCGATGCCATCTAAGCCCTAGTCTCGTCATATGACGATGACACCCGATGCCCCCGCAAAGGCCGAGCGCTGGACAGCGCAGTGGAAAGAACTCTACGAAGAGGTCATTAACACTGGTTTGTGCACGGGGTGTGCAGGTTGCGTTGTTACCTGCCCACACGATGTCATTGGGTATGAGCACGAAGAAGGCAAGTACAAGCCCTTCCACTTAGAGGAAGAGCTTGGCTTAGACAACTGCATCCATGGCGAAAAGGGGTGCACCACGTGTACGCGCGCGTGCCCCCGATTCCGCACGTGGGAGTCCGCTGCCAACAAGCACCTCTTTGGTCGTGATCGCGAAGACGATGAGATGGCTGGCATTTGGGAACAGCTTCTTCTCACACGCGCCACCGACAAGACACAGCATGAAAAGGGTCAAGACGGTGGATTCGTGACGGCCATGTTGTCGTGGTTGCTTGACAACAACTACATCGAAGGCGCACTCGTCAGCGGAGTAGAAGACGATGACAAGTGGAAAGCAAAGCCCGTTCTTGTTCAAACCAAAGAAGAAGTGCTGGCTACTGCCGGTTCGCGCTACACCTACTGTGCAAATCCGCTGGCACTTCCTGAAGCGAAAGAAAAAGGACTCACCAAATTGGCCCTCGTTGGTATGGGTTGCCAAGTGTCGTCGCCTCCTGTGATGTGGGATCGCAAAGCAGGCAAAGTCTCGAAGCCATTCCAGTTCAACATTGGACTTCTCTGCAGCAAAACATTCGACGACGCAATCTTTTCTGAACTCTTCGAGCCAAAGTACGGCTTGAAAAAAGAAGACATGGTGAAGATGAACATCAAGGGCGCGTTCCAAATCTGGATGAAAGATGGTTCATTCCACGAAATCGATTTGAAGGAATGCCATCAGTGGACACGCGAAGGCTGCAAGAACTGTCCAGACTTCGCCGCAGAGCACGCCGACATCTCCACCGGTGGTATTGGCAAAGACAACGACTGGACACTCACCATTGTTCGAACGAAGTTGGGTGTTGAAGTCATTGAGCGAATGATCAAAGAAGGCGTTATTGAATCTCGCCCCGCACAAGATGACGAAGTAGCAATGAAGTTGTTGCGCACGTTGTCTATTGTCAGCCGTCGTCGTTGGCCAGATTGGGCCGAGACAACAGTAAAGGTGGGAACACCTGCACTGAAGAAGAAGGCTCCTGCACCAGAGCCAGCCGCCGATGCAGCACCCGCTGGCGATGCGCCAACACCAGAGGCACCGCCTTCCGCCTAACAACGCGCACCGCGTTCGGGAGTACTGTGTGCTCACCGTTTACATGAGGGGGCATCATGGCGTTACATCCACAAGCTGCAGCAATTCTGGAAATGATGGCAGCACTGGGCGGCCCGGTCATTCACGAATCAACTCCTGAAGAATTCCGCGCGTATTACAACTCACGTTCAGTGCCTGGCCCCGAAGTCATGCACGAAATTCGCGACCTCAGTGCGGGTGGAGTTCCTGCACGTTTGTATCGCCCCACAGATCGCACCGATGCAGGCTTGCTGGTGTACTACCACGGTGGCGGTTGGGTCATTGGCGGGCTTGATTCGCACGATGGAATTTGTCGTTCACTTGCGAAGCGCTCTGGCCATGCTGTGTTGTCTGTTGACTACCGCATGGCGCCTGAACACCCATTTCCTGCAGCCGCAGAGGACGCATTGTGTTCATTGCGCTGGGCGTATGAAAACGCAAGCGAACTCGGTGTGAACCCCGACCGCATTGCGGTGGGCGGCGACAGTGCAGGCGGAAACCTCGCAGCGGTTGTTGCCCAGCAACGCCCAGTGCCACTGGTGTTCCAACTTCTCATCTACCCCGCAACAGACATGACACAGTCGTTTGGGTCACACATTGAGAACGAAGCAGGACCTGTACTCACCAAGCAAGCAATGGAATGGTTCATTGGCCACTACATGCCTGCTACTGCAGACAAGAAAGACTCTCTGGCATCACCACTGTTCTCACCCGACTCGCTGTTTGTGGGTGCGCCACCCGCTCTTGTTATCACTGCCGAACACGATCCACTGCGTGACGAAGGTGAAGCGTACGGACGCAAGTTGATTGAGAACGGCGTTCCGGCCAGCATCATTCGTTACTACGGAATGTTCCACAGTTTCTTCAGCATGCATCAATTGATGGACGACGCAAACACGGCACACGACGTATCGGCCGCAATGTTGGCCAAAGCGTTTAACGCATAACCCTTAGGCGCCTAAGCGGGCGGCACGGGAGAAGATGGCATCCAACATAGGTTCCGTTAGCTTGCCTGTGAACGTATTCTGCTGACTCGGGTGAAATGAACAGATAATCACCGTGCCATCGGGTGCGGTGGCCTCCACTCCGTGTCCGAATTTCGGGCGAGGCTTCACTGCCCACTCTTTACATACCGCTTCGTACGCAAAACTTCCCAAACACACAACAACACGTACCTTCGTAAGCAATGCACGTTCGCGTTGTACGTACCCAATGCATGCATCGCGTTCGCTAGGCAACGGCTTGTTATCTGGTGGCGCACATCGAACAGCAGACGACACCCACGCCTTCACTAGTTTCAGTCCGTCGTGTGCGTTCACGCTTTCTGCTTGCGTGGCAAGACCCGCTTTGTGCATGGCGCGATACAACCAATCGCCACTGCGATCGCCCGTAAACATTCGTCCTGTTCTATTGGCACCGTGTGCTGCGGGAGCTAACCCCATTACCCACACTGTGGCGTTCGGATCACCGAATCCGGGAACACCCCTACCCCAATAATCGTCGTCTCGAAACGACGCACGTTTCTCGGTGGCCACCTGTTCGCGCCAGTCCACCAAACGTGGGCACGTACGGCAGGCCGCAATATCGTCACACACTCGTTTCAGGGAATCCACGGCTCTCACAGTAGGTTGGAAAGCGCATGGCAACCGCAAAAAAGAAGCAGGCCCCGCCGTCGTCCACGTTGATTCTCCTCGTGCGCCACGGCCAAACACCTACCACGGGCAAAATTTTGCCAGGGCGTGCCGCAGGGCTACATCTGGCAGACGCCGGAGTGCAACAAGCACACCGAGTGGCCGAGCGAATTGCTGAACTGCCCCGTATCGATGCCATCTATGCGTCACCACTTGAACGCGCTCGCGAGACTGCAGCACCCATTGCAAAAGCATTGAAGCAACGCGTGAAGATTGACAAAGGGTTGCTTGAGTGCGACTTCGGCGATTGGACCGGGGCCGAACTGGGCAAACTTATGAAAAAACCTGAGTGGTCAACGGTGCAAAAAGCACCCAGCACGTTCCGTTTCCCGAACGGTGAGTCATTTACCGAAATGCAAACTCGTATGGTCACCGCACTCGACCGAATTCGCGCAGCACACCCAGGCGGAACTGTGGTGTGTGTATCTCATGCCGACCCTATTAAGGCTGCCGTTGCGCACGCCATGGGAACACACCTCGACCTCTTCCAACGCATCGTTATCGGAACCTGTTCGGTGAGTGCAGTTGCATACTCGCCGCACGGTCCAATTGTCCTCACCGTGAATTCAACAGGCGGTTCATTGGCCGACCTGCGACCATCCTGATCTGGCTGACACACTGGTAGCACCATGAGCATGTACTTCGACTTCGAAAATGCAGATGCATTCGCCACTGGCGCGATTGGTCGCCCTGGTGAGCGCACGTTCTATTTGCAGGTGCGCGCAGAAGGTCAAACCGTGTCGGTGAAGTGTGAGAAAGGTCAAGTAGCAGCGCTCAGCAATTACTTGCGCGACATGTTGGCCGATATGCCCGACACTGGCCCCACACTCGATCCCACATCGTCGTCATTGGTCAACCCTGTTGAACAAGATTTCGTGTTGGGTTCCATTGGGCTTGGTGTCGATCGTTCAAACATGCGCATGGTGGTACAGCTAGAAGAAATGGTCTTTCTGGATGAAGACGATGACGATGACGACATCTTCAACATTCTGGATGACGACGACGATGATGAAGCTTCCACAACAGTTGTACGCGTGTTACTCACGCCAGAACAAGTTCGAGCATTCTGCGACACAGCAGATCTGTTTGTGTCTGCTGGCCGCGCAACCTGCAAGTGGTGCAGTCAGCCCGTAGACCCTGCTGGTCACGCCTGCCCGAAGTTCAACTAGCAATGAAGCACGGCCCTCACGTGTTGGACCGTTTGTTGCACGGTGCAGTAGAGATTGAAGGTCGCATGCCGAACTCTTCGAATGCAACGTTTCTGGTCACCATTGGCGAATACAACGGCGACTCCTCCCCCATGAAGGCCATCTATAAGCCGTTGTCGGGTGAACGCCCGTTGTGGGACTTTGATCCCGGTTTGTACAAACGAGAAGTTGCGGCGTATCGCCTCAGCGATGCCCTGGGCTACTACCTCATTCCCCCCACGGTTGTTCGTGAAGACCAATTAGGTGAGGGTTCTTTTCAGTTGTTCATTCGCCACGACCCATCGCAGCACTACTTCACGTTCCTCGATGGTCGACCCGAATTGCATGATCGCCTTCGCGCACTTGCCGTGTTCGACATTGTTGCCAATAACACCGACCGCAAGGGTGGACATGTTCTTGTCGATGACGACAGCAATGTGTGGGGAATTGACCACGGCGTGTGCTTCAGTGAAGAATTCAAACTTCGCACTGTTATTTGGGATTTTGCAGGTGACGAGATTGACGACAACTTGTTGGCGCCACTAGAGACACTCGTTCAATCGGTTCCAGTTTCCATTGCCGCATTGCTGACCGACGATGAAATTGAAGCCATGGTGGAACGCGCCGTGTGGTTGCTAGAAAACCGCGTGTTCCCCGCACCCGAAAGTAGATACCAGTACCCGTGGCCTCTTCTTTAGACGAACTTATTCAGCGCGCCGACCTAGACGGGCTGGTGCGCCATGTGGACGACACCTGTTCGTCGCGTGAGTGGGATCATCTGCTTCGCATTCGCGACAACGCACGTAATGCGGTGAAGACAGGACGTCAGTTGTGGCCCATTGCAACTCTTGCGAACTACCGCTTGGCATTGTGGGCTCCGGCTCATCTTGCAGTACGTGCGCTAGACGACGAAGCCCGCACGTTTATGCCAGGGCCAGTCAGTGAGATTCTGGCGCTTCATCATTCTTGGGAAGACTTAGAGCCACACCTTGAGTTCAGCCACGACAGGTCTCTTGTGGCCTACGAGCGTGCTCTTCGAGGTGACGTCATACCGCCACACGAAGACCATGCATTAGAGATTCCGTTCGCACCAGCGCCATGGGAACCGCCGTATGCGTTGGCGTCGTACAACGACGATGGCGTGGTCGACGACATGCCGTCGCTGGCGTTGCAATGGCACACCGCAGATACACGCGAGGCCGACGCACTAGAAGACGACACGGTTCCCGCATTCGCACGCATGATGGAGCCATGGACGGCTCATTCCAATGGAGTGTCGCGCGCAGTTGTGGTGGAAGGCGAAATAGAAGACGCTTTCGGCGCGTTAGGGCTCCAGGATGTGAGCTTTTCCCAAGTGACCTCACACAGTGCATTGCAATGGTTGGCGTGGGCTGCGTCCAGCGGCGGTGCCCACGGCAAGCGACGCGGAGTCGCAAGCGGCAGAAGCGAAGCATTGTGGTTGTTGGCAACGTTCACCGGATTAGCCGACACGTGGCCACGCTCGTTTGATGAATTAGGCGATGTGGTGAACAACCTCGAGTACTTTGCGTTCACCGCAGCGAATCACTCGCAACACGGGTGGTGGCTGCAGTTGGCCATTGTCGACCCGGACGAAGGATTAACCACGGCGCTCATCGCCCGCGATCACGTGTAGTGCCTAGAACTTGGTCGCAATCAGCGTGAATAAAGCAATAAACGCTGCCGAGAAAATCCCACTCACAGCCCATATCGCTGCGGTCAAATGATCGATACGTGCGTGAAGATGATCAATGTCGGATTTGCGCGCAACATCGGCCCAACCAACAGGCGGCATGTATCCCATCATTGTGTCTGCCACTTCTTCTCCCACAGAACCGAATGTAGTTCAAACAAAAAGAACCCCCGCCACAACGGCGAGGGTTCTTTATTGAAACTAAACGCAACTCACTAGTGAGTCACGTAGACGCGTTAGCGGCCCTTGAGTGCTTCGATGAGCTTTGGAAGAACCTTGTGTACGTCTCCAACAATTCCGAGGTCTGCAACACCGAAGATGGGTGCTTCCTTGTCTTTGTTGATGGCGATGATGTTCTTTGAACCCTTCATACCCACCATGTGCTGCGTTGCACCAGAGATGCCCGCTGCAATGTAGATGTTTGGCTTTACAACCTTGCCGGTCTGGCCAACTTGGTATGAGTAAGGAACCCAGCCTGCGTCCACAATTGCGCGTGATGCACCAGGCGCACCCTTCAGCAACTGAGCAAGCTCGTCGATCATTGCGTAGCTTGCTGACTCGCCGAGTCCGCGTCCACCCGAAACAACGATGTCGGCTTCGTCCAACTTCGGACCAGAGGTCTCTTCCACGTGCACTGCATTCACAGTTGCGCCACCGGTGGAGCCAAGGTCTGGAACTGCAACTGCAGTAACTGCTGCGGCTGCGCCACCTGCTGATTCAGCGGCGAATGACTTCGGGCGGAATGCAGCAAGGTAAGGAGCAGATCCGGTGAAGGAGGTGCTGACGAGTGTGTTGCCACCGAAGATTGGTGTTACAACGGTGACTCCGCTGCCATTGTCGGTGATGTCGATGTTGTTGGTGATGACGGTCTTGTCAATCTTCACCGACAAACGCGACATGACATCGCGACCTTCGTAGTTCTGCGGGAACATGATGAGGTCTGGTGTTTCACCGCCATCGATAACTGACTTCATTGCGGATGCGATTGCAACGCCAGGAAGTGAGTTTCCGTGATCTACTGCGTACACCTTTGTTGCACCGAACTCGCCAAGAGCGGCCGCTGCTGAGTTTCCATCGCCACCGATGATTGCGGTGACGTTGGATGACAACGAACGTGCCTTCGTGAGAAGTTCGAGTGTTGCGGAGGTGGGTGCTCCGTTTGCGACTTGCGCGAAAACCCAGATGTTGTTGAGTGCCATGATGATTCTCCTCTAGTGCTTTCGACTCAAATTGCCTTCAGGTTCTCAAGGAACCCAACGATCTTGGTGAATGATTCGCCATCGTCTTCGATGATTTCACCAGCCTGACGTGCTTCTGCTTGAGCAACGTTGCTGATTTGCTGACCAGCACCTGCCCAGCCAACCGGCGTGATGCCAAGGTCTGCTGCGGTGACTTCTTCAACTGGCTTTGACTTTGCAGCCATGATGCCCTTGAACGATGGGTAGCGAGGCTCGACCACACCAGCGGTCACGCTGATGAGTGCAGGAAGTGGGCAGGTGACTTCGTCGTAACCGGCTTCGGTCTGACGGTCAACTTTCAATGCGCCACCTTCAACAGCAACTTTCTTTGCGAACGTGACGGAAGGAAGACCAAGAAGTTCTGCCATTTGTTCTGGCACTGTTCCGGTGTAACCGTCTGAAGATTCAGTTGCACCGATGATGAGGTCTGCTCCACCCATGCGCTTGATTGCTGCTGCAAGAATTTTTGCAGTAGTGAGTGCATCGGAACCTTGCAGTGCAGGATCGGAAACAAGCACGCCCTTTGCTGCACCCATTGCAAGTGCGGTACGCAAACCAGATGTTTCACTGTTTGGTGCCATTGAGACGAGACTCACCTCGCCTCCACCAGCTTTGTCCACCAACTGAAGTGCCATCTCAACGCCGTATGCGTCGGAGTCGTCGAGGATGAGCTTGCCATCTCGCTTCAGGGTGTTGGTTGCCCCATCGAGTGCACCAGGCGCTGCGGGGTCGGGGATCTGCTTCACACAAACGATCACATTCATAGGTGACATTGTTACCCACGAGTTAGCCCTTACCCCAACCCAACGATGCCTTTTCGAGTGACCTTTGTCGTATCCCCCAGCAGGGGGCGCTGGTACCGTAAATGCCCTTGCGTCTGCTGCTGATTGTGAACTCCTTTGCGTCCTCTGTGACGGCCAAAAACACCGTTGCGGTGCACCAACGGCTGTCTCAGCACCACGATGTGCAGGTGGTGGAAACAAACCGTCGGGGTCACGCCACACGTTTTGCTGAAGATGCGGCGCGCCGAGGCATTGACGTGGTGGTCGCCTACGGAGGGGACGGAACCCTGAACGAAGCCGCCACAGGTGTTGCCACCACAGACACCGCACTGGCTGTTTTGCCGGGCGGGTCCACCAATGTGTTCGCCCGCACGCTGGGGATGCCAAACGATGCACTGCAGTCCGTAGAGCTGATTGTTGACGCGCTTGACCGCAACGCCATCTCGCCCATTGGTTTAGGACGGGCAAATGATCGTTACTTCACTTTCCACACGGGTCTTGGGTACGACGCTGCCGTAGTGCGCTGGGTAGAACAACGCGCCGCCTTGAAGCGTTACGCCGGGCACCCGTTGTTTGTTCTTGCATCGTTAAAAACATTCTTTATGGATTTCGACCGAAAGCGCCCGCACTTCTCACTGGAGTTTGGTGATGGTCATACCGTTGATGAGGGATATTTCTCCGTGGTGATGAATACGAATCCGTACACGTACCTTGGCAACAGACCACTCGACCTTGTTCCGAAAACAGACGTTGACAGCAAACTTTCCGTTGTCACATTCAAGACAATGAATCCGTCGCACATTCTTCGCACGCTTGCATCTGCATTACGCGGTGGCGGTGTTCCAGAAAGATCATGGCTCGATGTTCACACCAATGTGTCCCGCGTTGTGGCGCGCGACAACCGCGCATTCCCGTATCAACTTGATGGTGACTATTTAGGCGAAACGCGCGAGATTACGTTCGAGCATGTGCCGAACGCGTTGCGGTTAGTGCGCTCGCACCCGTAACGAATTACGCGCGGCCTGCCAGAACGGCAAGCGCAATGTCGGGCACGTTGGTGCACAAACCATCAATGCCCCACTCCACCAGTTCTGCCATTTTTGTGGGGTCGTCCACGGTCCACGAATTCACTTGCACACCGTGTGCATGAAAGACATCGATGCATTCCTTGGTGACATGGCCAAAGTACGGGTGCAATGCGGTATGGCCTGAGTTGGCCAATGATCGCGCGGTTTTTTCGTACTCTTCGGGGCGAACTCCCATGGTGAGCCAGGCTGTACGCACCTCGGGGCGCAATGTGCGCATGGCGTCGACAGTGCCGCGGTGAAAACAAGAAATTAACCAACGGTCGTCGTCGCCGCGTTCTTCCAAATAACGCGCAACAGTGGCCGCCAACATATCCGTGTCATCGAAGTCGGGGTCTTGTGGATAGTTCTTAATTTCGATGTTCACCCACATGCCTGCGCATGCATCGAGTGCTTCATCTAGGTACGGAAGATCTGCAGGTAATTCTGTGCTGTGTGTTTGAAAAATGAGTCGTCCGTCGGCAAGTGCGGCGTCGTGATGAATAGCCATGCGACCATCTGCTGTGCGACGCACGTCTAATTCCACTGCGTGTGAACCCATTTCACCTGCGCGGCGAAACGCAGCGAGTGTG